>OFFL01000292.1_pt1 | contig 57553 bp, 60 predicted proteins | sample 1521391 | NCBI WGS metagenome assembly OFFL01 (sample SAMEA3504082, study PRJEB24116) | mouse gut metagenome | biome: mouse gut; feature: mouse-associated habitat; material: faeces | place: Denmark | collected 2011
TTTACTGCCCTTTTGAGTGACTGTTTCAGCCCTTTCTCTGCCTCACGTTCTTCCATCTTATGAAGCTGGTTTTTAACCGTCGTCAGCTCCTCTAAGACCGAATCCATCTTTTTCTCCATGACATCGACATACGCTGCCATTTCAAAGATGCTGTTTGCAGCCTCTTTCATATTGTTTTTACGGAGCAAGTCGAGCAGTTCCATAAGATTTTTTTCCTTTGTAAGTTCCACATTTGCTGTCATTTCCATTTCTCTTTTCCTTTCCGCAGGGCGGTTGTCCGCCCTGCCCCTTTCCGGTTGCTGGTTCTGCCTAGCGGAACGGCAGCGGCTCCCCGCTGACTTTCATAAATCCCCTGTCATCGGTCTGCATCTGCTGTGATGCACGCTCCTTGTCCTAATTTCCATGCCGCCCCTGCCCATGACTGCATCTGCCGCCCTCACTGTTCCGGCTCCGAGCGCCGCCCCAAGCAGCAGGATAATCTCACTCTTAACTTCGTTTTTCAACTCTGACCTTATACCGTCCAAATCTTCCCTCGTAATGTACCCGGCATCTTTCTTCGCTTTCCCTGTCTCTTTCACAAGGCTTTCATCATTCAGGCTGCGGATATAGTAATCTACCGCATCGACGATAAACTGGTTGACCGATTTGTGTATTTCTGTATTCAGCTCTGCCAGAACCTTGTGTATCCTGCAATGCTGTTCATTATCAAGATTGAGCCGGACATTATGATAGCAAATATTTGATTTTGCCATTTGCGCCACTCCTATCCTATCTGATTACGATGCTTTGCAAGAAAAATCCTGCCAAGTTGTTCATATCCCTTTGCATTTGCCTTGATATCCTCAATGTACCAGATATTCCCACCGTCATGTGAACCGAACAGCCTCATAACTGCCGCTCCGCCGCCTACGAACACAATCGGTATCACATCAAGGTTGTAACCGTGTTCTTTCAGAGTATTGTAGACTTTTTGTGCAAAATCACGCAGGCAGTCCCTCACAATGTTCATATACTTGTCCGGCAAAGCTGCTTCTCCGGTTGCCATGACCTGCTGTATCACGTTTTCCTCAAGTTCCTGCCCGATCTGCCTGTTACATTCCTCATTGATCGTCCTCATGCAGCGGATAAGTCCCTGCTGACTTGTTATACACTCCGCCTCATTCGGCTTGCCGTTCTGTATCGGCATAATATCAATCGTCCAGCTTCCTATATCCACCACTACTACACGCTCTGGCAAGGCTTTCAACTGCTCTGCAACCGCCGCATAACATTGCGGAAACACAGACACCCTTGCAATCCTTGCCGAATACCTCTCTTTCTCAAAGAGGAAAGCGACCTCTTTCTTTTTCGACAGGTAATCAATGAAGTCCTGCTTCTCTGCGCCGAACCTTGTCAGGGGAAGCCCTACCGATAAAAGGACATCCGCATTTTTCATTCCCCTCTGCTTCAGTTCCTTTGCAACTGCCGCAAGGGTAAGCAGATAGAAATTGTCATTCTCAACTTTTGTGTCCCTGACCTCAAGGCGTTTCCCTCCTACCTTGTAATACTTCCCGTCCAGTTCCACTACATCATCATAAAATGCGGGTTCCGTTGTGATTTCCTTTACTCCTGTTGTAAAAATCTGTGTAGCTGTTTTCATGTTGGACCAGCCGTGATCAATCCCGATTACTTCAATATGTTTTTCCATTCTGTTTTTCCTCCATATCTTTTTCATGTTACTTTTTCCTCCGTCCTTCCAAGCAATTTCTTCATACAGGGAAAGCAATATCTTTCCGACTGATTATATGGACAGTCAAAGCACTGACTTTCCTTGCTTCTCTCTACTGGCTTTGGATTTCCTGCTAATTTCACACATTTATTGGCAATACACTGTCTGCTATTATGGAAGAACCTGCAACGCATACAACTTTTTATATCTCTTTCCAATATCACCTCTGCTGTAATAGCATCTTCACATTTCGGATATTTCCTGATCCTAACATTAGTTCCCATCCGAGCCACCCGCCTCTCTTGCGACGGAAAGCATATGAAGTTCTTCCATTTTCCTGTCTGCTATGCCCGCTGATCTTGCAAGTGAGAAAAACATCACAAGCACTACTGCCACTGCAACCCCTATTCCTATCTGTATCATCTGTTGCCCCTCCTTTTTTGATCCGCTTTCTTCCTCTGTTCCGCTTCCATCCGCTCGACATACTCACGAATATCAATCAAATCCTCTAAATCATAAATTTTGGAACACATAGCACGGTCAACATTTTCAGGAGTACATTCTCCGTGTTCTGCCAATGCCGCTATCACTTTCTGCTTAATTTCTTCCTGCACAGAATCCGGCATTGCTGCTATATAGTGCGATGGCAAATAGGATACTTCTGCTACTACCTCCTTTTCATACTCATAACTCTTTTCAAAATTGTTTATGAATTTTTCTTTTACTAAGACTGCCTTTGTTTTATTTTCCTCACTGACTAACTCCACCAGCCTGTCTAAAAACTCTATTAGCTCTTGCTTTGTCATTGCCACTCCCTGCCCTTCCTTTTTTGCAATAAAAAAGTAGGACCAAGTTAGCTATGCCAAGCGTGGTACTTGTCCCACATAAAGAGCTAATTTAGTCCTACCTAAATGTTAAATATTCAATTATCACCTCTTTCAAGGTACACTTCTTACACCGTCAAAATTCTTGATGGTAATTTAGTGTCAAGTTGCTTATTTTCCTGTTTCAAGATTAAAAATGAGCTCATCCTAATCACTTTCGCTGTTCTCACAGCAGTTTTTTCTTAGGACTAAATCAGCGGAAACCTTTGATTTTACTGGCTTCTTACTAACTTGACACTATTATACCATCAGCCCCCCACTCCCGATTCGGATATTCCAAATAGTTTTCTCTTGTCGCACCGCGAATCAGGTAGTTTTTAATATTAATCGAATTGGCAATGACATCATTTTGGCGGACCACTGCCCACTCCATAAGCTGGGCACACCCCCCGGCTGTAATTGCCGCCGCCACGCTTGTACCGCTTCGTTCTCCAAAAGGCGTTGATACATCGACTCCTGGCGCTGCAATTTCAGGAACAATATAATTATCTCTGGCAAATCCTCTTCCAGAGGTCGGAGCGATGCTGTTATTGACAATCTGGTAGTTTGCTACTGTGACTGCACTATGTACGTATCCAGGCTCTGTTATGGTGGTATGAGGATCCGACTGCAAAAAGTGCGTATCAGACGACAAAAAATCCGTGATGGGAAGCCAGATATCAAATTGCCCCCCTATGACATTTCCTTCTGAATTGATTCGGATAATCCAGACCCCTTCTGTTGGATCTGAGAAGCGAAACCGAATTACTTCTGCACCAGACATTGCTTCCACAATCTGATAATCTATCAAAATCCTGGTTTTTTCATAGATAAAAGAAAATTCCTGGGGTGTCGCACTCCTAAAATTATTCCATCGAATAATCTCTCCTCCTGGAGAACGTATGATTGCATTATAAAAATATGGCGCGTCTCCCCACAAATCCATCACGAATCCTTTTTCGTTTTCTCCAACGCGAAGTTCCACATCCTGATACGATTGCAGTTCTGTGATCCTTCCAAAAAAATGATGTGCTGAATTCCCCTCATTGCCACAGGCTGTCACAAAGACATGACTTTTCTGCCGACTGATATAGTCAATATAATTTCCCAACATACCACCGCCTGTATGGTCACCAAGACTCGTGCCGATTCCGAGACAGATAACAAGCGGACTTTTTAAAGGGACCACATATTTTTGCAAATACTGAATTGCCTGCAATAAATCCGATTCACCATAGCAAGGTACACCCGATGGAATTTTATAATAGTCCTTCAAATACTGTTTCGCTTCTCTAAGCTTGACTACTGCAATCTGACAGCCGGGTGCTGCACCAATAAACCTGCCTCCCTCAATGGAACTGCCCGCCGCCAAACTTGCCATCACACTTCCATGGCCATTTGCATCTGTACTTGGCACCAAAGACAACGGATCTGAGCTGATAAGCGCCTCATCTATCATCTCTTTTGTGTATTCTGAGCCATATTGAAACCCTTCCGGCGGAGTTCCCGTCTGAATCGTCTGATCCCAAATGCCTACAATGCGGGTTCTTCCTGATAAATCCCTGAAAACCGGCTCTTGATAGCGAATTCCTGTGTCAATGATTCCAACAGTCACACCATTTCCAGTCAGCCCCAATGGCTCTTCCTGCGCTGACAAAATTCCTGATGCCGCAAGCGCAAGAGTATTTAGATTCATGTTTTGCGCTGCTTCAAGCGGCTGAGCTTGAAAGTCTTCCATTAACCCATAGCATTTTGGGGTAAAAGAATATGAAGACTGACTCATATTGTAGCCCGTCAGTCGTCTTCGTTCTGCAAAATAAATTCCCCAGCCATTTCCCAGCGAATGATAACAATGATCGATAGACTCATTGATGTATTCACTAGGAAGAATATCTGTTACTAAGATCTCTGCATAATCATTCGATATAATACGCTCCTTACAGGTCACAGTTCTTCCTCTTCAAAAGAATTATTGTTATAATGTATGCCGCCAATCATCAATTGCCACACATTTTTTCTTATTTCTCAAAATATGCGAACCGTTCTTTGTAGCGTATATGCTTATGACTAATATGATAAAACACCAGTGAAACAATCACGATTCCCACTGCAATTCCAAGCGCAATCACAAGTGTTTGTTTTGCAAATATCTTTGCTTTTATCTCATTGCCATCTACAATCGCGCGCATTGTATAATACAGGCGTCCGCCTGGCACCAATGGGATAATTGATGGAATCAAAAAAACGGTCGCCGGCGCTTTCACAAGTCTGGCTAACAGTTCTGCATAAAGCGTTACAATTGTAGCTGGAATCAGATTTTGCAGCAAAAGTGACATTCCTGCTTCTGCACACACACAATAAAGAAAAGTGGACAACACCCCGCCAACACACCCATAAATAATTTTATCCATTTTTGTATTGACATTCAGACAGTATCCTAATGTTCCGGTGGCTGTCGTCAAGATCATAATCCCATATTTTTCTATAAACTGCATTATCATACCAATCCTCCCATCAACATAATGGCAACACCAAACCCAGCCGCTATTGCAACTGCCATCATAAGCGCCTCTGCAAGCCGCAGTATTCCAGTGATGATGTCCCCACACATCATATCCCGCAGTGCATTCATCAAATTGATTCCTGGAATCAAAAGCATAATACTTCCTATCATCACTTTATCTGTATTTTGTCCAATGCCTAGATAAATTGACAATATACACAAAATTCCTGCCACAAGAGATGTAATCAAACTGTAAACAACCCTGTTTCTGCCATATGTGGAAAAGAAATATTCCCACAGATACATCAGCAGCGCAATGATGCCTGCAGCCAGGCCATCTCTTAGATTACCGCCAAAAAAAATAGCAAACGAAGATGTCAGCAAAAAATAACCGATAACTTTTGATTTATAAATACGCTTCCTGGCAGGAGCCATAATTTCTGTGATTTTCTGCCCAATCTCTTCACAAGTAGGTTTATTCTCACAAATATACCTGGAAAGCGCATTGAGTTCCTCTAGTTTTTTCAAATCGGTCGTACCAGGATTGATGCGCCTTGTAAGCGTAAAATTTTGGCCTTCTTCTGTTTTCCAACTCAATATAATCAAAGACAAAATCGTAAATACATCTACAATTCCGCCCCCATATGCCGTACATATGCGCACAATGGTATCTTCAACCCGCAATATCTCTGCACCGCAGCGCAGTAGTGTCTCTCCCATATCCAATGCACATTCCATCACAAGAGCCGGATTTTCACCACATTTTTTCCTGTTCATTCTCACTTATCCCCCATGTCAGATCAGATTACCACGTTCAAGTCATATCTGAAACTTTGACTCAATTCCCCTTCGAAAACAAAGCTTCATTACCACATTATAATCATATTTCATTTTGCGCTGTTCGTCCATAACTTTTGCCTCCAAGATAACACTTTTTTATCGCGAGAACCCGTTATTTTCTTGACCGTTGTTTTTGAAAGTGTTATGATTTTAACGTAGCAATTAGAGCTTCTGCAGCTCTATTGCATTTAAGAATGACACTGCACGATCTGTTTTGTGCAGTTAAAAATTTAATATTTAAAACGAGGTGTTTCAAATGAGCAAAGGTTTTGAAGATTTACTAAAGAAAGTTTCCGAGTGCAGCCGCAAAACAGTATCTGTCGCTGTTGCCGAGGACGAGCCTGTTTTAGAAGCTGTAAAAGCAGCCAAAGAGCAGGGAATTGCTGATGCCATTTTAGTCGGCGATGAATCAAAAATCAAGGAAATTGCAGCCCGTATGAACATGGATCTGACAGGGTTCGAAATTATCAATGAACCAGATCAGGTACAGGCTGCCCACACTGCTGTAAAACTTGTACATGACGGCAAAGCTGATATGTACATGAAAGGACTTATTGATACCAAGAACTTCCTAAAAAGTGTGCTTGACAAAGAAGTTGGTCTGCGCACAGGAAAAGCACTCTCTCACGTATGTGTATTCGAAATAAAAGGCATTGATCGTCTTTTGTTCCTGTCTGACGTTGCATTTATGACTTATCCTACTCTCGAAGACAAAGTTTCCATTATTAACAATACGGTTGAAGTTTGTCATGCATGTGGAATTGCAGAGCCCAAGGTTGCTCCAGTTGCAGCGGTTGAGGTTGTCAATCCCAAGATGCCTTGTACTGTTGATGCCGAAGAACTTTCAAAGATGAGTGCAGAAGGCAAAATTACTGGATGCATTATTGATGGTCCACTCTCTATGGATATGGCTATCGACAGCGCTGCCGCTGCGCACAAAGGCGGTACAGGCAGAAAGATTGCAGGAGACGCAGATGTGATTCTGTTTCCTGATATTCATTCCGGAAACCTTGTTTATAAAGTACTCACACATTTATGTGATGTCAAAAACGGCAACATTCTGACTGGTACAGCAGCTCCTGTCATTCTTACATCACGCTCTGATACCTTTGAAGCAAAACTTCATTCCATCGCACTTGCTGCAGTTGTTGCTGAGGCTATGAAAGCTGCACAATAGTGCCTATTTCATTTAGGAGGAAAACCATATGTCAATCAAAAGTTTGATTATTAATCCAGGCTCTACATCTACGAAAATCGGCGTTTTCGAAGATGAAACCTTATTGTTTGAGGAAACATTGCGTCACTCAACAGAAGAAATTTCCCAATATGCTGCCATTGTGGATCAGAAAGATTTCCGCAAAAAAATCATTACTGACTTACTGGAAAAGAAAAACTTCGATATTCAGTCTTTGAATGTTATTGTTGGACGCGGCGGTATGTTAAAGCCAATTCCAGGGGGTACATATGCAGTGACAGATGCCCTGCTTGAAGACTTAAAAGTAGGCGTACAAGGACAGCACGCTTCCAATCTTGGCGGAATCCTGGCAAGAGAAATCGGTGATGCTATTGGCGTACCTTCCTACATTGTCGATCCCGTTGTAGTAGATGAATTAATGCCTATCGCAAGATATTCTGGTGTGCCAGAACTGCCGCGTGGAAGTATCTTTCATGCACTGAACCAGAAGGCTGTCGCAAAAAGATATGCAGGCGAAATTGACAAACCTTATGAATCTCTGCGTTTAATTGTAGTACACATGGGAGGCGGCGTATCAGTAGGTGCTCATGAAAATGGCAAGGTAATCGATGTTTTCAGTGCCTTTGACGGAGATGGCGCTTTCTCACCAGAACGTGCTGGTGGTGTACCAGGCGGCGCTCTTGTGAAAATGTGCTTCTCTGGAAAATATACAGAGAAGGAAGTTTACAGCAAACTTATCGGCAAAGGCGGCTTCAACGCTTATCTGCAGACAAATGATATGCGTGAAGTTTCCAAACGTGCGAATGAAGGTGATGAAAAAGCAAAAGAAGCAAAAGAAGCTTTCCTGCTGCAAGTATCTAAAGACATTGGATCTATGGCCTGTGTATTGAATGGAAAAGTTGATCAGATTATTGTGACGGGCGGCATCGCTTATGGTGAAGATGTTATCGCCGCTCTCAAAGAGCGTGCTGAATGGATTGCACCATTTACAGTATATCCCGGTGAAGATGAACTGCTTGCACTTGCAAAAGGTGCGCTTCGCATCATGAACAAAGAAGAAGAATTGATGGAATATTAATTTCAATCAGATGATAATAAAATCTACATCATCGACAAAAAAATTGAGCGCCAACGCGCTCAATTTTTATATGCTATAATTCAAGATTGGACATCCGTATAGAAAAATCCAAATAAATTCCAACAGGAATATCACTGATAAAACTATACTCATTCAAATCATCCTGAAAGAAATCATAGACCATTACCCTTGTTTTGTCCGCGTCTACAATCCAATATTCTCGAACACCTGCAGCACGATATTTGAAAAGTTTTGTAGTATAATCAATCCTTCTGCTTGCTGGAGACACCACCTCGATAACCCAATCCGGCGCACCATTGCACCCTCTGTCATCAAGTTTATTGTCATCACAAATAACGCAAATATCAGGCTCAACATAGCTCTTGTCATCCGCATCAATAAAAACACCAAATGGGGTAATATCTACTTCCCCCTTAAAATTATTTCTTCGAATGTGTTCCCGAATTGTAGCAAAAAGCTCACCTACAATCCTTTGATGATTTCTTGTAGCCGGAGCCATATAATATACTTTTCCATCAATAAGCTCTGCTCTCTGTCCTTCCGGGAGATTATAAATATCGTTTATCGTATATGTATTTAACTCTGTTAATGCCATTCTAACTCTCCTTATCTTATCTGTATCTATACATTCTGCCGTTATTGGGTATCTATCTTTGATAGTTTTCTAACCAAATACAGTATATCATATTGCTTCTATAAAGTCTATTTAAATTTCATTAACAGTAACTCCATTATAAGCGCAATCTTGGAATATTTTCTTCAGATTCTCTTCTTTCTGCCGCACAAAACAGGCAATATGTACTTGTAAGATTCCTTACTCATACATATTGCCTGTTTGAAAATGTATTAAAACATAAATCGATTCTTAGTTCTTTGCAGATACAGCTGCCTTAATCTGCTCTGTCAGTACTGGAACAATCTTATTTAAGTCACCAACAATACCATAATCAGCAACATCAAAGATTGGTGCTGTTTCGTCTTTGTTGATTGCAATTATAATGTCAGATTCTTCCATACCTGCCAAATGCTGAATTGCGCCAGAAATACCAATTGCAAAATATACATTTGGACGAACTGTCTTTCCGGTCTGTCCAACTTGCAAATCCTTTGGCTTCCAGCCAGCATCTACGACTGCACGAGAACAGCTAACAGTACCGCCAATAGCCTCTGCTAAATCCTCCAAAAGCTTGAAGTTCTCTGGACTTCCTACACCACGTCCACCAGACACAAGGATTTTTGCATCCATAATATCAACCGTATCTGTAACATTCTTAACAATATTGAGAATCTCTACATATTTATTGTCTGGTGTAAATCCAGGATCAAACTCTTCTACAACAGCATGTGCGCCTTCCTTTTTCTCAAGCTTCTGCATAACACCTGGACGAACTGTTGCCATCTGAGGACGGAAATCAGGACAAGCAATCGTAGCAATTGTATTGCCGCCAAATGCTGGACGTGTCATAAGGAGTTGATTGTGTTTCTGCTCTTTTCCAGGAATTGGATTAATAGGGAAATCACCAATCTCAAGGGAAGTACAGTCAGCAGTAAGTCCTGTATGTACTCTTGCAGAAACTCTTGGACCAAGATCACGGCCGATTGCTGTAGCGCCTACTAATAAAATTTCTGGCTTATATTTATTGATTACAGAAGACAATGCATGTGCATAAGGCTCTGTTCTGTACTCTTTCAATTCTGGATTATCAACAATAATAACCTTGTCTGCACCATATGCAGCAAGCTCATCTGCCAGATCCTTTACACCGCTGCCGACTAACACGGCTGTCACTTCTGTTGCTAATTTCTCTGCAAGTCTCTTACCTTCGCCAATCAGCTCAAGAGCAATGCCGCTTACCTTGTTATCTACCTGCTGCGCGAAGACAAACACACCTTTATATTCTTCTAAATTCATGATTAACCTCCATATTATATAACATGATTAAATAACATGCTTCTCTTTTAACTTGTTCATGATGTATTCAACAGACTCAGAAGGATCTAATGTAACCTTCTCTCCCTGTCCCTTTCTAACCTTATCAGATGCTCTTGCAATCTGTGTTGGTGAACCCTTAAGTCCAAGGTTTGAATCCTCTACATCCTTTAAGTCAGCTCTGCCCCATGTTGTAATTTCTGCCTTGTAAGCATCAAAAATTCCGCCTGGAGTCATATAACGAGGCTCATTTAATTCAGCAAGCGCTGTTATCAAGCAAGGCATTTTTGCCTTTAATACATGATATCTGTCATCATACTGACGCTCAACAATTACGCTGTCCCCTTCTATCTCAATCTTCTGTGCATATGAGATTACAGGAATGCCAAGGTGCTCTGAAATCTGAGGACCAACCTGTGCAGTATCTCCATCAATTGCCTGACGGCCTGTGATAATCAGATCATACTCAATATTTCTAAGTGCACCAGCAAGTGTCTGAGAAGTAGCCCATGTATCTGCTCCGCCAAGAACTCTGTCTGTTACAAGAATTCCTTTGTCAGCGCCCATTGCAATTGCTTCGCGAAGCACTTCTTCTGCCTTGGGAAGACCCATTGTTACAACTGTTACCTCTGCACCATATTGATCCTTTAACCGTAATGCAGCTTCAAGGCCAGCCTTGTCATCAGGATTCATGATTGTCAACATAGCTGCTCTGTCAAGTGTACCATCAGGATTGAACTTTACGCCACCCTTTGTATCAGGTACCTGTTTTATACATACTACAACTTTCATTGCTTATTCTCCTTATTATATATTTTGATTGATATGTTATGAAATATTTTCTATCTTATGAAATGTGCATTCGAAAGCCTTCCACATTTCTACTTTAACATATTCGCGGAGATTACCATTCTCTGAACTTCACTTGTTCCTTCGTAAATCTCAGTAATCTTAGCATCTCTCATCATACGCTCAACTTCGTATTCTCTTGTGTAGCCATAACCGCCATGTAACTGAACAGCCTTGGTTGTTACTTCCATAGCCATCTCTGCTGCATATAATTTTGCCTGAGCAGCTTCTATACTATAAGAAGTCTTGTGATCTTTTGTGTACTGATCTTTCTTGCATGCAGCCTTATAAACCAAAAGCTGTGCTGCCTGAGCCTTTGTAGCCATATCAGCAAGCTGGAACTGTGTATTCTGGAATGCACCGATAGCACGTCCAAACTGCTTTCTTTCTTTTACATACTCAACAGTTCTGTCAATCGCGCCTTCACCAATACCCAATGCCTGAGCTGCGATACCAATACGGCCGCCGTCCAATGTATGCATTGCGATACCAAAGCCCTTGCCCTGCTGTCCAAGCATGTTCTCCTTTGGAATACGGCAATCTGTGAAAATCAACTCATATGTTGAAGAGCCACGGATACCCATCTTCTTTTCTTTTGTTCCAAATGAGAATCCAGGTGTACCCTTCTCAACGATAAATGCAGAAATTTCTTTGGACATTCTGCCGCGCTTTTCAATCATGCCGGTAATCGCAAAAATAACATATACATCTGCTTCTTTACCATTTGTAATGAAAATCTTAGAACCATTCAGAACCCACTCATCACCATCTAAAACAGCCTTTGTCTGCTGTCCCTGTGCATCCGTACCTGCTCCTGGCTCTGTCAAACCAAATGCACCAATCTTTCTGCCGCTTGCCAAGTCTGGAAGATATTTCTGTTTCTGTTCCTCTGTACCATAAGTGAAAATAGGGTCACAGCAAAGAGAGGTATGTGCAGAAACGATAACTGCTGTTGTGCCGCAAACCTTTGCAAGCTCTTCTACACACATTGCATATGTAAGGATATCGCAGCCCTGTCCGCCATACTCCTTTGGAATTGGAATACCCATAAATCCTGCTTTTGCCATTTTCTCGACTGTAGCTCTTGGGAATTCTTCTGTCTCATCTACTTCTACTGCAAGAGGCTTCACCTCTTTTTCAGCGAACTCTTTAAAAAGAGCTCTCGCCATCTCATGCTCTTTACTTAATGTAAAATCCATGTTATTATTCCTCCATTTTCAATAACTTTGATTAAAAATTTATGTTCCTCTGTGTCATTACAGCGGTATTCATCTATTACCTGCGAACAGCAAGCCACTGTGTATCAAACACAGCGCCTTGCTATCGTTTTTAAAGACTTTCTTATCCTTATTTCTTTGCGTAATCGTAGAAGCCAACGCCTGTTTTCTTTCCAAGTTTTCCAGCACGTACCATTTTTCTAAGAAGTGGAGAAGGTGCATACTTTGAATCGCCTGTCTCATTGAAAATTACTTCCATAATTGCCAGCACGATATCAAGTCCAATATAATCGCCAAGTGCCAAAGGTCCCATTGGATGATTTGCGCCAAGCTGCATTGCCACATCAATATCTGCTACGCTTGCAACACCTGCTGCATATACATTGATTGCTTCGTTAATCATCGGAATCAGAATTCTGTTTACAACAAAACCTGCTGCCTCATTCACTTCTACTGGAGTCTTACCGATTTCCGTTGCAATATCTTTGATCTTTGCAACCAAATCTGCTGGTGTATTTGCACCTGCAATAACCTCTACCAGCTTCATTCTGTCTGCTGGATTGAAGAAATGCATACCAATCAGAGGACGGTCAAGACCTGCACCCATTTCTGTGATAGAAAGGGAAGATGTATTTGTTGCAAAAATACACTCTGGCTTTACAATTTCCTGTAATTCTTTGAATGTTGACTTTTTGATTTCCATCTTCTCAGGAGCAACTTCAATTACAAGGTCACAGTCTGTACAAATATCTTTCAAACCTGTAGCAATTTTAGCAGCAATTGCATCTGCTTTCTCCTGTGTAATCTTTTCTTTTCCAACAAGGAAGTTAAGATTTTTTAAAATCTTGGCCTTTCCACCATCAGCAAACTCCTGCTTAATATCACATAAGCACACTTCATAACCATCTGTCATTGCAAAAGCCTGCGCAATACCAGAACCCATTGTTCCAGCGCCGATAATACCTACCTTCATTGTAAGTCCTCCTTATATTTTATATTCTATTTCTTCTGTTTTATCAGATAAACGCTATCATTTTTCTGAAATCAGCCGCCATATACTGACTGGTCTGTAATATGTTCCCCAAAACTGCCTTCTAGCAATTTTTGAATGGCTCTTTTACTTTTTCCTTATTTTTGTCAAGGAAGAATGCCATACCATATTTCTGATCCTCTGTCTCAAAGCAATCACCAAAGAGTTTCTCTTCAATCACAATTGCTTGATCCATATCAACATCCAAGCCCTCATTGATTGCTTTCTTGCAGTTGCGTACAGCAATCGGAGCATTTTTAGCAATGCCTGCTGCCATCTTTTCTGCCTGTGCCATTAACTCTTCCTGTGTATATACTGCATTTACAAGACCGATTCTAAGCGCTTCATCTGCCTTAATATTTCTTGCAGTATAAATCATTTGCTTGGCCATGCCAGCTCCAACAAGGCGCGAAAGCCTCTGTGTGCCGCCAAATCCTGGTGTGATGCCAAGACCAACTTCCGGCTGTCCAAACACTGCATTGTCAGAACAAATTCTGATATCACAGCTCATTGCAATCTCACAGCCGCCGCCGAGTGCAAATCCATTCACTGCTGCAATTACAGGAATTGGGAATGTCTCTAACTTTCTAAATACGTCATTTCCCTTTTTGCCAAATGCCTCACCCTCCGCCTTTGTCAAGGTGCTCATCTCTGCTATATCTGCACCTGCAACAAATGATTTCGCACCTGCACCGGTAAGAATCAGACAGCGTACTTCATCAAGATTCACTGTATCAAGTGTTGTGTTCAGCTCATCAAGCACCTGGGAATTGAGCGCATTTAACGCTTTCTCACGATTAATAGTAATCTTACCAACTGCGCCGTTTACTTCATAAAGGATATATTCCATTGTTCTCCTCCATATCATCTATCAATATCTACGTGTATCTTTATTCCTCATATTTTTTTACGATAGTAGAGCAGCCCATACCACCGCCAATACACAATGTTGCAAGACCCGTCTTGGCATCCTTTGCTTCCATCTCATGAAGCAGTGTTACAAGGATACGGCATCCTGAAGCGCCTACTGGATGTCCCAATGCAATTGCGCCACCGTTTGGATTCAACTGTTTATCTACATCAATGCCCAAATCTCTGCCTACTGCAATAGACTGTGCTGCAAATGCTTCATTTGCCTCAATAACATCAAAGTCTTCAATCTTCATGCCAGTTTTTTCCAAAACCTTCTTTGTAGCTGCTACTGGTCCGATACCCATTACTTCTGGTCTTACGCCTGCAAGAGCGCCCGCTACCCATTCAGCCATAGGTGTAACGCCCAATTCTTTTGCCTTTTCTTCACTCATAACAACAATTGCTGCTGCACCATCATTGATACCAGATGCATTTCCTGCTGTTACATATTTATCTTTATTGATTGGACGAAGCTTTGCTAATGCTTCTATTGTAGATCCTGCTCTTGGTCCTTCATCAACCTTGAACTCTACCATTTCTTTTTTCTTCTTAATCATAACAGGCACGATTTCTTTGTCAAAAGCACCTGATTTCTGAGCTGCTTCTGCCTTCTGCTGGCTCTTAAGCGCGAACTCATCTAACTCCTCACGCGTAATTTTCCATTCATCACAGATGTTGTCAGCAGTCTGAATCATATGATAATTGTTGAATGCATCCCACAATGCATCATTTACCATGGTATCTACCAATGTACCATTATTCATTCTATATCCAAAACGTGCATTTGGCAGTGCAAAAGGCGCCATTGACATATTCTCCATACCGCCTGCTACAACGACATCCGCATCTCCTGCCAATATCATCTGAGCTGCCATGTTCACACAGTTCAAACCAGAACCACAAACTACATTTACCGTAACCGCTGGTGTCTCAATAGGAAGTCCAGCATTGATTGCAGACTGACGAGCCACATTCTGTCCCTGGCCTGCCTGGATAACACATCCCATATATACATGGTCAACCTGTTCCGGAGCCACACCTGCTCTGTTCAATGCTTCTTTAATAACGATTGAGCCCAGTTGTGACGCGGGAGTTGTGCTGAGTGAACCACCCATAGTACCGATTGCTGTACGGCATGCGCCTGCTAATACGATTCTTTTTGCCATTATCTTTTCCTCCATCTGTTTTTGAAAACCTTATATTTAATATTTCCGTTTGATTGTTATTTTTATCACAATCATTGTGATTATTTTATCATATTGTTAAAAAAAAAGCAATCTGTTTATTGGTTGATATATATTGCATTTTAAACAAATTTTACCAAACAAAATTATTGATTTTTGTCAAATGTACTTTTTTAAAAACATGATGTTTTTCAATCATTGTGCATTATTCATAGCGTCCGGCTCCTTCGGTACACTTGGGTCTTTCATCCTATATTTTCTGTCCCATTCCTTGGTACTCTCATCACGCTCAACCTCACATCGGTTTGCGCTCAAAAAACCTGCAAGTTGATAAAAATCGACCCAAATTTCGTTGTTTCCATCTTTTTGCGACTCATCAAAAATGAGCTGAAGACCTACATGAAGATGCACCGTTTCAATATTGTTCACATTTTCTGTATCACTGTATCCTGTATGCCCCATATAACCAATTACATCGCCTGCCGTGACATAATCCCCTTCTTTCAGACCATCTGCATAGGGTCTGTTCTGTCTTAAATGTGCATAATAATAATACCGCTTTTTGTCAAAGCTTCGGATACCAATGCGCCAGCCGCCATACCGATTCCAGCCAAGCGCCTCCACATATCCCGATTCACATGCTATAATCGGCGTACCGACCAGAATGATTGTTAGAATAACATGCTGTTTTGTTTCTGCTCTGTTTCGTCCTCTGCCTTTGTCATTCCTTTTTTCCTGCTGTAATACAAATCAACAAGCGCGGTGGTTATACGCTTCTCACTTTCCTGTGTAAACACTACTGTGCATACAAAATCTTCCTCCGTTTTTGCCCTAGCCATCCAGCTCCCTTCCTATACAACAAATCATCCATTATTTTCACTGCATTTGTTGTATCAATATGCCTGCCATCTGGTCAGCAAACCAGCCTGTCAGAATCCTCTTCTCTTTATCTTTATGCCCGCAATGCTGCTGTCATTCCGATTTATTCTGTGAACTCCCTTAGGAGCTGTTAGGAAATAAATCTTTACAGTTCCTTAGACAAAATCATTCCTTTATTGGAAACACTTCTATCGTTTAAATTTTTTGAAATAATTATCAACCATCTTTTTGATTTCTGGAAGCGGCATCTGTTTTGGCAAATACCCATTTGGCTTTAAAGCCAGTACTTTATTAACGGTTTCTTTGTCCACCCGGCTTGTCAAAAACATCACTGGAATGCTTGAAAACTCTTCCTCCGATCGAATCATTTCTAATACTTGACTGCCATTGCATCCCGGCATTTCATAATCCAGCAGAACCAAATCCGGTTTGTCCAGCGTAATACTCTGAATCGCAGACATTGCAGACTTTGCAAGTGAAACTTCATAATCTTTTTCCAGCAACTGTTTCATAGTATGCTGCATCACACTAGAATCATCGACAACAAGCACTTTTTTCTTGTGTGACGTCTCATTCTCTTCAAGATATTTCTTAACCTCTTCTACCGCATTCTTGGCTTCTATTGAAGTTCCAAGCTTTTCATAAACCAAATGCGGTGCAATCACGCAATATGCAAAATATCCTTCGCCTGTATTAAACAGCAGGCTGAACTGCGGACGTTCATTTTCAAACCGTTTCTGAAACTGTTCATAAGTCAGAAGACTTTCTTCCCACATCTCACTTAAACCAGCCGAGGGGAAATTTTCTGCGACACGATTCACAAACTGTCTCGCTGTATGTCTTGCAGCATTCATCAGCATAACATTCATCTTGTCGGACTCTGACCCCATCATTTTACCAATCGTTCTGGCAAGCAGTTTTTCCTCAAAAACAAGGATAATCTCCCATCGCTCTCCTTTGCTGGAGCCATAAACCAAACGGTAATATATTCCATTTCCAAATTTTTCTCCGCCGTAGCTTTCACTGATTACTCTTGCCTGGAGCCGAAATAAATCATACAAAAGCTGAATGATTGTTTGACGCATTGCCACATGCTCATCTTCCGGCAAAAGATTTACCCACTTGCTTGTGGATTTGCCTGTAATCGCACGGTCTTCTGTCAAAGTATGTCCAATCAGCCATCCTGAACAAACTCCTAGAAAATGATTGACCGAATCCTGGGAATAGCGCGTTCTGCTTAGCTCTTCCTCAAGCCCCGGAAGTATTTTTTGACGAAAATCATCATGAATACGCCTATGTGTGTCGAACCCTATGTAATGAATGGCTGCCATATAGGCTTCTTCCTGTGTGAAATGCTTCATTGCATGGTCTTTAAAATACTTGATTCCCTCTTGGCAAATCCACTGGCTTTTGTCTTCCTGATCTTTTAGCGCAAGTAGCTTATTGATAATCCCAAAGAGTTTTTTGTGTTCCCTGTCAATGGCCTCCACACCGATATTAAATCGGTCCTCCCATACTATCTGCTTACCCATATATCCTCCTTTACCGCTCCAGAAAGTTGTTATTCTTATGTGTAATGACTGCCCCATTATTTTCCTGTATATTATACCATACAATGCGATAGATAGTGAACCATTTTACAAATTTTGTTAAATAATTGCTTATATTTTCAGAATTTTTATGCATTTTGCACTTTTTCAAAGTGCTGATAATCCTTTTTGGTTTTCCAGTTGCCGCCCCATGTAAATCCATGCTCTATAAAAAGCTGATAGCATAAATCATTCTGATCAATTTTGTACAAAAAATCCTTGGTTCGGTCCACATATTCTGCACCTCCTGCCGGATCACAGCGAATACTTCCATCTGATGCGGTCCGCACATAAGGATTATAAAGCGGATTTATATCAATCGCCCGTCCAAAACTATGATTTGACAGCTTGTTTGTTCCGGAAATCAAACGGTAATTAAACGCAGAGGTATTATTGGCTTCCATGGATTTATCATCATCTCCGCCGTATTCTTCTATAAGCACCATTCGCTCGATTGGATACTGGGCGTCATACAATGCCTTCATAATACTTACGATATCCTGACTAATTGCATTGTTTACGATAAGTTCACCGATATGTGCTTTTCCGTCAAACCCAATGTGAAGGACTCGGACATATGACAGCTCCTCCAGCGCAATATCTTCATTTTCAATATAGGAACACCCCATTATGCGCTGCTGTACCTGTGACGGAATCTCCACTGCATAAAACAATTGGTCTATCTCATTGTCTGTCAACAATTCGACATCTACTATATGATATGCTTCCCATTCACATATTTCTAAAATTTTATCCTCTTGCGCGTCAAATTCTGATTGTGTTTCTTCTATTATTATTTGTTCTACTGTTGTTTGTTCAATGAAGTCTTTTGTCTCTGGTATTGATTCTTTGAAATCTGTCATTTCTTCTAATACCAGTTCTTGTGTTTCTGTCTCTTCCTGATTTACAATCGTATTCTTTTGTGACCTCATATTGCTATCTGCACATCCCGATAGACTTACTGCCGCCATCATAATAGTAGCTGTCACAAATCCCAAATTTATTTTCTTTTTTATCATATTAATCCTCCATGTCAGAGTAGTTTACTGCGATCAAGGCATATTGGAAGTTCTGACTCAAATTGCTGATTAAAAAATCAATACATTGGCATGATTTTTCAAGCTCCCCCACCTCAAATAAAACTTATATCCATACAATAATACATTTTTTTATTTATTTTGTCATACGATTATCAGAAGAAAGAAAACGGGCACACAAACTCCCGTTTCCCAAAATGGAGACTGTGTATGGTTATTGGGATATATCCTCGAAAATCTGTCTACAGAGACAACAGCGATTCCGTTTCTGTTCAGGTGGAGCTATGCAAAGAATATGCTTCTATCATTTTCAAAGGACAAAACATTGATTTTAAAATCTATAATAAAGATGAAGGTTTTAGCGGAAAAAATATAAACCGTCCATCCTTTCAGGAGCTAATGAAAGATGTCTCACAAAATAAACTTGATGTCGTAATGGTCTACAAACTTGACCGAATCAGCAGAAATGTCCGAGAATTTTCGGCAATGTATGAAACCTTTGAAGAACATGGGGTTGCATTTGTCTCTGTCAAAGAGTCATTCGACACCTCAACCCCGATTGGACGGACTGTTATGTATATTCTAGCGGCATTTGCGCAGCTAGAACGAGAAAACACATCAGAACGTGTCACAGACAACATGCTTGCCCTGGCAGAACAAGGTCGCTGGACAGGCGGAAACACTCCTACAGGAATGCGGACGATACGCAAAAAAACAGGCGGCAAAGAACATGCTTTTCTTGAGGTAGACGAAACTACCATATGGCGCGTAAAACTTCTGTATGAGCTACTTTTAAACGGCTATACGATTACCGGACTTGAACGGTACTGTAAACATCATGGTATCCAAAGCCAAAAAGGCGCTTTTTTCAATGCCTCGCAAATTCATGCAATTGTCACGAATCCTGTCTACTGTCAAAATACGCTAGAAGCATATTCCTATTTTGAAAACCTTGGCTGCAAAATGGCATCAAAAGAACTTTTTGATGGTGCGCATGGCTGCATCCGTTACGGCAAAACACAAACAGGCAAAACGCATCAATCAATACAAGATCCCAGCCATTGGACGATTGCGGTTGGAATCCACCCCTATGTTATCTCTGCACCTGATTTTATCGCTGCGCAAAAGCGGCTTGGAATGAACAAAGCACTCCGAAACAGCAAACATTCAACTGGTATTTTAAAAGGAATTCTGACCTGTAAATGCGGCGCAAAAATGTCAGTCAGAGCTTATGAAAAAAATGACACGCTGTTCTCCTACTACTATTGTGAGAAACGCGCCCGTCAGGGGAAAAGTTATTGTGATTCCGACTATGTCCGCACCGATTTGATTGATGCATTGTTTATAAAACAATTAAAAAAAGCCACGCTGTCTATGGATTCTATCAGACTCCAAAACACAAGGCCCAGCCAGGCTGCTGTGGATACCCTTACTGCACAGCTTAATACAATACAGACACAGCTTGACAACCTTGCGAAGGCACTGGCTGAAAATACTGCTTCCTGCGCAGCCAAGTATATCATTGCCCAAATGGAAGCACTTGATCAGCAGCGCTCTATGCTAAAAGCATCTTATGAACACGCTAAAACTCTAATTGCCCAAAACGACACCGAAACCCAGAACATTCCCTTCATCTATGATAAAATTTGCTGTTTGCTCAACAACTTTGAATGTCTGCCTTACGCAGAAAAAAACGAGTTTGTACGAAAAATAGTAACATCCTGTAATTTGTGCGGAAAGAATCTGAACATTAGTTTTTGATTTCAAGTGTTATGAGTAGGGAATTTTATCTTCCCTGCTCGATTGTGGATATCCTTGATTCTTATGTTGATTCTATATTCCAGTCGGCGTACCAATCAATCCCATCATATCATGCCCTAAATGCTGTCTTTTGAATCCAAACGACCTTGATACTCCAAAATCATCATAATCCTGATATTGAAATCCTTTCGCAATAGGAGAAAATGCCTTTAATCCATATCGTTTTTGATAGTTTCCGCTTTCATCTTCTATCTCATACTCGCCTAGCATACCGCCAAGCACTCCAGAATAGGCTTCATAATAATATGAAAAGTACTTGTATTTTTCCTTAAGCTCCTCCTGTGTTATCTCCTTTGCAGTCAGTTTTTTTGCAATCTCTTCTAAATATGCCGTTGATTTGTTGTCAAATTCTCCGCCCCCGCGCACTGCTGCATAGGAAAGCAGTGTTATCCAGTCAAGGTGAACTTCCGATTCATATGTCTCGATATCCATCAGACATGCCTTTTTCATAGCCTCCTTTGAAGCATTAAAATCCACCCATTTAATATACCCGCCTGTCTGGCTCGCCGGCATCTCCTGAAATTTACTCTCATACAAATATATTCCTGCAGCCATCAAAAACGTCATTAGAATCAGACATGCCATCATTTTATTTTTCACAGTACCACCTGCTGTATTTATTATCTTTTCATTATATGCAAGCCGCCAAAACCCTCATGCCAGATATTCCTGTCCCAATACATAAAAATACCCGTTTGCTGTATCATTGCAGTTTGATAGAAAATGTCATATTCTGGCGTTCTTTTGCCATAAATATCGGTGTCCAATACATACGTTCTATCGGTTCGTAAAAGCATTCGCTTGCAGCAACATGTCCTTGTTTCTTGTCTATCCTGCCTGCCAAAAAAATAGAAGTTGGTCCGTCTGTACTGCCAATGACTGTAACATTCGCCTCCCGCCCTGCGATGTATCTGTGCGGTTTGTCTCCTTTTTGCGCACATTGCAGCAAAAAAGCACTCGATGGGATATCCGGCTGCATGTGATAGGTTATCTGCAGATAATGCGAAGGGACTTCCTGATACGCAAGGCAATCTGGCACTTTTTCCAAAAGTTTCGGCAGTGTTTGCTGCTCTGCCTTATCCACACAAAGGACATACTGTGCACCGCTAAGCGGGTGAATGAGCGGATATTCTTTGCCGGCATCAGCAAACCCAATCTCTAGCTTGTCACATTTTAACCTCTTGTCATATGCCAGAAAATCGATTGTTATTTCTTCTATTTCCTGTGGTTTTTCTGACCAGCGGCAAATATGACGTTCAAAATGCCAACTACTATTTTCATCGCATTGATATGCCAAAAAGAGTTGTTCCTCTAGGCTGTCCTTTATATTTTTATTTCCAAATACTTTTGTGTAGCTCGCGCCGCAGCCAAATTCATTTTGTAACGGTTCACCATTCACAGCTACCTGAACATGAAAATCCACCTGATTGAGCGGATTTTCATTTGCAATTTGTTCCAAATCCTCCTCTGATGATTCTTCAAGTTTTTGCTGCCACTTATCCCAAAAATCCTGCAATTTTTCATTTGAGACACGTATACAAAAATCAATGGCAATTCCTTCCTCATCCACATAAACAGAAGGGATAAAGCCTGAGATATCCTCCCACAAAAAAGATTGATTCAGACGGATTTCTTCCATTTCTGTTCCGTCTTCACCGCTTCCCCAAAAATTTTTACCAAAATATACTTTCAAAATTGCCCTCCTTCTCTTGCCTCTTTTTTCCATTGTTTTATAGATGCAAGGCGTTTTTGAAACTCTGCTTCTCTTCCTTGGCTGGTTGGCTCATAATATACCTTGTCCAAAAGAGAATCCGGCAGACACTGCATATTGGCGAGTTTCTCCTTTGTATCATGTGCATACTGATACCCTTTTCCATAGTCCAAGTCCTTCATCAAATCTGTCACTGCATTGCGAATTACAAGCGGCACTGGTTCAGACAACTGTTCCATCGCATCGCATTTTGCATGTTCATATGCCATATACAATGCGTTGGACTTAGGCGCAAGTGACAAATATACAACTGCCTGCGTCAGATGCACACTGCACTCCGGCATTCCGATAAAATGACATGCCTGATATGCTGCTACTGCGATTTCAAGAGCCTGTGGATCTGCAAGTCCAACATCCTCACTCGCAAACCGTGTCACTCTTCTGGCAACATATAGCGGATCTTCCCCTGCCTCCAACATCCGCGCAAGCCAATACACTGCCGCATCTGGGTCAGAATTTCTCATGGATTTATGAAGTGCCGAAATGAGATTATAATGTTCTTCTCCCTTTTTATCATACAGCAGCGATTTTTTGGAAGTACATTGTTCAAGTGTATCGGCTGTCACCGTAATGCTCCCACTTTCATCAATCTCACCATTAAAAACAACCATCTCCAAAGTAGAAAGCGCGGTTCTCGCATCTCCATTTGCAAAATGTGCTATCTGTTCAATCATATCCGGTGAAATGTTTATTGGCTGCATTCCAAATCCTCTGTTGTCTTTGAGCGCCCGATTCAGAAGAACTGTCAATTCCTGTGCGGTCAACGCATGGAGTACAAATACCTTGCATCTTGACAGCAACGCGCTGTTAATCTCAAAGGAGGGATTTTCGGTTGTTGCACCAATCAAAATAATACTGCCCTTTTCTACATATGGAAGAAATGCGTCTTGCTGTGCCTTATTAAACCTATGAATCTCATCCACAAAGACAATGGTCCGCTCGCCAAAATGGCGGTTGTTTTCCGCCTGCTCCATCACTGTACGAATTTCCTTGATACCGCTTGTCACTGCTGAAAAATCAATAAATGCCGATTTTGTCCTGTTGGCAATAATACGCGCAAGCGTAGTTTTCCCCACGCCCGGCGGGCCCCAGAATATCATTGAGGATACTTGGTCGTTTTCTATCAATCGGCGCAGTACCTTCCCCTTTCCTAGCAGATGGGACTGGCCTGTATATTCTTCTAATTTTTGCGGCCGTAATTTTGCCGCTAATGGCTGTGGTATCTCACAGTCAAAAAGTGTCATCTGTTCCATACTCATACAAAAGCACTTCCTTTATCAAAAACTTGTCCAAACTCTGATATTGGGTTCATTATATATTCAAAACACATGTTTGTCAACGTGATTCTAATTTTGTTTTAATAGAATACAAATCCTCCGTGTTATCGCAGTATACTGCGATAACACGGAGGAAGTCTCAAATCGCCGATTGAAAATTAGTGCATCAGCATGATTTTTAATCTATTTTCGCCTTCTTTATGATTTCTTCTTTTCTTTTAAAAGAACTTTGAGCTTTTTGTAAATCGCACCGCTTTTCTGATTGTCCCGAAATTCTTTGCTCAGTCCATTATTAATAGCAACCTTTGTCTTATAACTATTAAAAATTTCTAAAATTCTGTCGGAATATTCTTCCTCTGTCAGATATTGCAATAGTTCCTCTTTTGTCACCTTATTGTCATCAGATACTTTTGATTCATTTTTCTGCTTCTTTTTCTGATCTGTATCTGTCTGTTTTGGCGCAGATTGTTGGTCTTCATCCTCTTCCAAAAAATTCACAATTCTCTTTACTTTGATATTGCGTTCCTTCCAAAATTCAACCAGACAATCAAAGCCTGTATCTCTGGAAACAATATAAAATACCGCATCGTTTTCACTGTTTTTTGCTATGACATAGCCCATATAAGAAGATAATTGAAAATCCAACGCATTTTTTGTGCCTACCCCTGCTTTGTAAGATTCAATTCTTGCATTCTGTTTTCCTATTTTCTCAATAAATTCAAGCGAAATTGATTTGCTGCGCTCTGTGTACATCACGCAGACAATATCGTTCTCTGTAATTCTTTCTACACCTATAAAACCATCTGCATGAACATTTTCATAGTCTATAAAATAATAATGCATACTCTTTTCCTGATTAATAATTTTCAGCGTGCACTTCAAAATAGCTCTGCGGATGATTGCATACAGGGCATACCTGCGGCGCCTTGGTACCTACCACAATATGTCCGCAGTTGCGGCACTCCCATACTTTTACCTCACTCTTTTCAAAAACAGAAGCAGTCTCAATATTCTTTAACAGCGCGCGGTATCGCTCTTCATGGTGCTTTTCTATTTCACCTACTGCGCGAAATTTTGCAGCAAGCTCCGCAAATCCCTCTGCCTCTGCGGTTTTTGCAAATTCCTCATACATATCTGTCCACTCAAAATTTTCTCCGTTTGCTGCTTCCTCCAAATTTTGTGCGGTGCTGCCAATTCCTTCAAGTTCCTTAAACCACATCTTTGCATGTTCTTTTTCATTGTCTGCTGTTTTCAAAAATAAAGATGAGATTTGCTCATATCCTTCCTTCTTTGCAACAGATGCAAAATATGTATATTTATTGCGTGCCTGAGACTCTCCAGCAAAAGCTGCCTCCAAATTTTTTTCGGTCTGTGTTCCTGCATATTTGTTTGCCATTGTTTATTCTCCTTTTTGTTTATTGGTTTGCTCTGCAAATCGGTTTGTTCAAAAATTATCCACACTGTTTTTAAACATTCCTACCTATATTATATCTCATTCAGCCATTTTGACAATTACTTTTTTATTTTACGTCCATGCAGTAGATTCTGTCTGCCATCTGAATTGTAGATGTTCTGTGGGCAATCATAAGAATAGTTCTGCGCCTATGCAGTTTTTTCATCGCATCATTCACAAGCCGCTCCGATTCCGTATCAAGTGCAGAAGTTGCCTCGTCCAACAATAAAATCGGCGCATTTTTCAAAATAGCGCGTGCAATTGCAATCCGCTGCCTCTGGCCTCCTGACAGCCTGCTGCCACGCTCGCCCACCTGTGTATGATACCCATCTTTTAATTTTTTTATAAATTCATGTGCATTGGCAGATTTTGCCGCTTCTATAATCTCTTCATCCGACGCGCTCTGATTTCCCAGACGGATATTTTCCCAGATACTTTCTTCAAACAGATAAGGTTCCTGCGGCACATAAGCAAAAAAGGATCTCAATTCCTCATTTGTTATTTTTTTCACAGAATTGCCCAGTACACAGATATCACCACTCTCAATCGGATACAATCCCAGCAAAAGCTTTGATACGGTTGACTTTCCACAGCCCGATGTACCAGTCAGCGCAACACACTCTCCGCGCTGCACTACAATACTGTAATTCTCTAGCACTTTCTTTTCATCATAAGAAAATGAAACATCTCGCATAGATACCATCCAGGTATCATCTGCATCTTTGTCTATTCCGCGTAATTGTTTTTTCGTATACCAGTTTGAATCCTCGCGCTCCTGCTCAAGCAAATCAAAGATGTTCTGTGCATAAGTCAGATATGCGATTAACTCTGGTATATATCTGTTCATTTGCAAAAACTGAAAAGAAAAGCTTCCATATAAAGTATAAATTGCCGCTAATGCTCCAAGTGTCGTATATCCTCTCTGCACAAACAAAACGCCAATTGCCAGAAAAACAAGCGAACACAATAAATCAAATCCGCGGTTTGCACTCTCAAGACATGCCAATAACAGAATTCCCCGATTTGATTTTTTGGCATACAGCCTGCTTTTTTGTATGTATTCCTCCACCGTTGCCCTGCCTTGTGCGAACATCCGCACCTGCTCCATTCCCTGCAAAATATCTGAAAGCCTTTGAGTCATAAGACTATTAATTTTTGACAAAACCTGATTAACGTTTCTAAGCGGTTCCGCCAAAACCATGTTCAGAAGCATCATTGCAGCATTTACCCCCACCAAACACAGGGTAAGCTGCGGACTGAGTATCAGCATAGGAATCAAATAAACAACCACCTCCAAAAAAGGCATAATCATCCTTCTAAAACGAGAACCATAAATATCTCCCATTCTGCCCAAATCATAGGATACCTTTGACATTATTTCCCCGCTATGATGTTTTTCATAATAAGAATATGGCAAGTTCATCTCCAAATTTAATACTTTTTCATACAAAACACCATACACCCGCTTCGCCTCAACATTGTAGATCACTGCTCCCTTATGGTAAATGAGCAAAGATGCAATGCCTGCTGCTACACTTCCTATCACAATAAATAATAATTGGTGGTAATTTCTAGTCTGCGCAATTTCCACAATTCCCTTCATCAGCAAAGAGCTCAAAACAGAAAACATTGCCATCCCCACGCTCATTGCAAGAATCGCACCATAATACAGAAATCTTCTTTTTCCCATTACGCGCATTGTTCTACAAAACAGTTTCCATGTATTCTGCATATGTGCCTGCCTCCTCTATTTTCCCATTTTTTACCTGATAAATCCTGTCTGCCCCTTGAATTGTGGATAGCCGATGGGCAATTGTAAGACAGGTCCTGCCCTTGCGCACTCTCGCAATTGCCCTCTGAATCTCCTTTTCTGTCCCCTCATCAATGGCAGAAGTCGGTTCGTCCAAAAGCAAAATCGGCGCATCTTTTAAGATTGCCCTTGCTATGGCAATACGCTGTTTCTGTCCGCCAGAAAGAATGGCGCCACGTTCCCCCACCACTGTTTGATACTGCAATGGAAGACTTTGGATAAAATCATGAATTTCTGCCTTTTTGCATGCCTCAATAATCTCTTCTTTGGAAGCGTTCAATCGTCCATATCGAACGTTTTCTTCAATGGTTGTTGGAAAAAGAAAGATATTTTGAGAAACCAGTGCAAACTGTTCCCTTGCTTTTTGTATGTTCCAATCCGCAAAATCCCTTCCAAACAATTGATACTGTCCTTTCTGCGCTCTATAAAAACCGCATATCAAACGAAATATTGTACTTTTTCCGCCGCCTGACTCTCCTACGAATGCCACATTTTCACCTTTTTTCACACGAAATACAGCATTTTCCAAGACTGGCTGATCTTCGTGATAGCCAAAAGTCAGATTATCGAATGCAAGTGCAATCTCATCTTCTAAAGGGGTTTCATCTGTTCCTGACTGCTCTTCCTGAATATTTAAAATTTCATCCACCCTTCGTATACTTACAAAGCTTCCCGCTGCATCCACCATATTAAACGGCAGCCCCATAAAAGACTCCACCAGTCTGCTCAAAACCAATATAAATGCCAGCAGTTCGCCAATGCTAAGGCTGCCTTGCAAAACAAGCGCCATCGAATATACCGCACATAAAATATTGGGAATCCATTGAATCAACTTTCTGATTAAGACTGCTGTGTTTGATATTTTTGCCCGCTTTTCTTCATTGTCAACCAAATCAAGCGTTGCTTTATGCATTTTATCTGAAAAATAAGTCTCTAGTCCAAAACTACGCACCACCAAAATTCCATTGAACGCGTCCTGGGCAATTTTTGTAATCGCATCTGATTTTTCACGATAGGTCATTGTCAAACGACTAATTTTTTTAACCAGTTTATTGCTAATCCAAAGAACAAGTGGATAGCATACCAATACGAGTAAAAAAAGACTAAGATTCAATTTTCGCACATAATTGCCATATATAACTACTGCAATTGCATCGGTCAGAAGCATCACAAATGTTTCACCCAAAAATCGTTCTGCTTCATTCAGATCGGCATTTATTTTATTGATGACAGACGCGGAATTGTGTTCATCAAAATATTGGTATTCTATATGGTATAATTTTTCTGCTGCCTGCTGGCGGTATTTTGCAGATACCAACACACCATATTTTGCAGTGACTGCACGTGCGGCAAATGCTACCACAAAGCCTACAAGCGTCAATACTGCAAACTCCATAAGAAAACTGCGAAAAACAATCTGCTTTCCAGCAAGCATTTCATCAATTACATTGCTGATAACCTTATTGCCCCTAACTACAGCAATATTGAGCAAACTAACCAATCCAGCACCACAAACCGGCAGATACCAATAATGCAGCATATTTCTCAAAAAATAATTTCTTTTTATTTTGAATCCCCCCTTTGCCAACATGTGCTCTCAGAATCTCACATAATCAGACACAAAGAAACTCCGAGAATACATAACTTTATTATATATCATATTTTTATAATTATCTTATAAATTTTTGTGTGATTTGGCTGATTTTTTATAAATTGATATGATATTGCCTTTACACCATTTCTTCTTTTTCGTATAATAAAATTATGATATATTTTCACGTATTGTAAAAAGGAGCAGAATTCTATGTCAATGCCAATGCCAGCAGATACACACTTTTATATTGAAATAAAATATTTAGATTACAGCTATACAATGCCTACAATGGAGGCTTCGAGTGATTATTATGAACTAGGATATGTTCTATCCGGAGACCGGTTAATCATCACACCTACCTGTTCCTATACGCTGCATAGTGGATATGTTGGAGTGATGCCCCCCTTTATCTATCACAGATCGGTTCCGACTTCCAAGCTGCCCTACGAAAGATACTTAATTAAATTTACTCCCAGCTTTGTCAGCCCTCTAACAGATGCACTGGGCCGCAATGTGCTAGATGAAATCAGCTCTCAGTTATTTAACTGTTTTTCGCCAAAAACAAGCAGCCGGATTCTTTTGTATTTTGAGGAATTATTAGAAATATACCAATCTGATTTTCGTTATGGCAGTTTTCGTCTTCAATGTATACTTTGCGATCTTTTACTTGCCGTTTTAATGCATAGGCTTCCCTCCGACACGAACCAGATTTCCCACAAAACTCCTCTGATGCCAACTATCATTGATGCAATTTACTACATGGAACAGCATTATCAGGACAATCCCTCTCTTGAGACGGTTGCGCTGCTGTCTGGTTATTCTGCTTCGCATTTCTCCAGGCTCTTTCACGCACAGCTTGGGAAAACCTACTCGGAATATCTGACAGGAATCCGTATTCGGCATGTACAGGATTTGTTGCTCAACACAAAAAAGTCCGTCACAGAAATCGCGCTGGAGACAGGTTATCTCCATACGGGAAATCTGAGCGGACAATTTAAACAACAAACTGGCATGACGCCTTTACAATATCGAAAAGCACATATGCTTCTTTAAACGTTTGCTCTCTTGATAATACCAAACCCTAAAGGATAGGGACCTGTATGAACACTGATGGTTGCACCAATCTGATAGGATGGAAGCTGTTCATCTTTGATAGAAAATCCCTTTGCATTCAAAAAATCAATCGCGCCCTTGCGGAATTCTTCTCCTTCCTCAAGGTCATATCCATACCCAATACACAAACTGTACGTATCAATCGTCGCACCAACCTCCTGAATATACTGCCACAACAGTTCATAAACCTTTTCAAGTGATTTTTTGCGTCCTCTTGCCACGCCAGATGAGAATATTTCTCCCTCTTTCATCGTAATTAGCGGTTTGATGCCCAACACGGACCCTGCCATTCCAGCCAATTTACCAATACGTCCGCCATGCTGCAAATAGTCAATGCTTCCAACCGTAAAAAATATTCTGCCTGTGCTCTTTATGGTTTCTAGTTCTTCGATAACCTTTTCATATGGAACATTCGCTTCATACAGTTTCACGGCCTCAACCACATAAAGCCCCTGCAATACTGTATTGATTGTCGAATCCAATACTGTAATCTTTGCATCGGGAAAACTTTCCAGAAGCATTTGCTTTGCATTCATAGCAGACTGATAAGAGCCACTAAACTTTGTTGTAATACAAATACAAATAATCGCTTTTCCTTCCTGAATAATTGGTGTAAATACGTCTACATAATCCTGCACCGACGGCATCGAAGACTTTGGATATGTTGTCGGATCAGAAACAATCTGATCATAAAACGTTCTGATTGGAATATCTACAATTTCCTTCTGGTAACTTTCACTGTCAAAAGAAACATAAAATGGTACAACTTCAACACCTTTTTTTTTGCAAAACTCTGGTGGCAAATCACATGATCCATCTGTCACTATTCTGTAATTCATTTATTAATCCTCACTTTTTTTTATTTTTATTATTGGCAATAAAAAGTGTTTTTTATTACCACATTATGTAGCTATTAAAATTATATCATGTATTTGTCATATTGTCATTGTCCATCTTATATTTTTTCAACATTATTTTCAAGAAAATCTTGGATAGGAGGCTATCGTAACCGAAGAAATGTCCATTGTCGGACATTTTATTTTGTCTACCAATGATTTCACCAAGCGTCTTCCAAGCTCTTCAATCCGTACATCTATGGTAAGAATATCATTTTTAAAAAAATCCGGCTCCAATGTATTGTTAAATCCTGTAATAATCATTTTTTTCACAGCTTTGTCATCTCTTTGCAAAACTGCAAGCGAAACATGTTGTGCAACATCATCATCTTCGCAAAGAACTGCCTGCGGCAGATATGGCATACTGTTTATTGCCTTCTCAACCATAGCATAGCTGAAACTGCTGTTATTGGCTGGACGCGTGTACTGCAGTCTGTCATCTAGTTCAATCTGATTCTGATTGCAGGCATTCAAAAAGCCAAAATACCGCGCTTGTATCATGTACGAACCTTCCGCAAATCCAATATATGCAAATTTTTCACAGCCTTTTTGTGTAATAAGATACTGTGTCAGTGCATTCATCGCATAGAACCCTTCCACATTGACAATATCTCCCAATTTGATATATTCTCTGTCATTCACTGGGCTGTTAAAAAATGTGATAGGAAGCTTGGTGCGTCCTATCATCTTTACAAATTTTACCGAAAAGATGCTCAAAAACAAAATTCCTTTTACATCATTTGATATTAGTTTTATGGTTTGCTCTCCGTCTTTGTCATTTTCATCCACTACATGAAACAACATCCGATATCCTTCATCATTCACTGCATTCCTGACACCTGCAAGGATTCTTGTCCAAAAAGTCGATTGCATATTATTAAAAAGAACCAATATTGTTCCTGTATTGGCCCAGTGGGAATTTGATTTTACCTCTTCCAAGAGACTTTCATCTAGTTTTGTATATCCCATCTGCCACGCTTTCTGCACCACTGCCTGCCTTGTCTGTTTGGATACAAGCGCACCATTTAATGCCTTTGTTACGGTGTTGCGGCTAAGTCCCATCTCATCTGCAATATCTTTTATTGTAACCCTTTTCATTTGTAATCCTTTCTGTTTATTTTCAGGTATTATTTTCCATCAAATATGTTTAATCTAAGAATTCAAATGGCATATTTTTATGCGCATGAAGAAAATGACTTAATAGATATGCGGCTCTAAGCGATACTTTTTCTTCTTTGAGAATCCGTGTGGCTTCTTTTTTATCCACTGTCAGTACTTGTATTGACTCTGTATCTTCCAAATCTTTTCGGCTGATCGATCCGCTGGCATATCCAAAGACTGCATTGCAGCTCTCATCAGTAAATCCTGCTCCCATAAAAAACGGGCGTCTGTATGCCTGGTCTCCACCTGTATAAACTTCAAAGGAAAGTCCTGTTTCTTCCTTCATTTCTCGTATCGCTGCTATATCTGGCGTTTCTCCTTCATCAATTAATCCTGCTGGAAGCTCATAAAGATAATCATCAAGCGGATATCTGTACTGCTTGATCATCACAATTTTTTCCGGATCTGTTTTCAGTATTGGATAAATCACTACTCCTTCTGCCGTGGTATCCTTTTTGAGCAGTTTGATATTTTCAGCAGTTCTTCTTGATACAAAGAAATAATCAAATGGACGGCCACTGTCCGTCAAAGCATCCAGTTTAAATAAATTAAGAAACTTATTGTCTGACAATTTATGAATTTTTGTATACTTCTTCATAGAATCTTCTCCTCATTTTAACTTATTGATTTGTACACTTAGCGCCTCTTTGTTCCTGATATTCCAAGTATACATTTTCTGGCTGCAAAAGGTACACGAATGATACCATTGAAACTATCACAAAACATTATAACACGATTTGCAGAATATTCCATACTTTCTATTATGGGAATAACTTTGCGAAATCCCGTTCGGATTACTGTTTGGAAATAGCCTCAACCCACTCTTGCGGCATAGCAAACCATTTTCTATCCTTTCCCTTTTCACAATATAATATGTTCTGTTCTGGTGCATAGCGGCACCTAGTTCTATATTGGAGAAATGGATACTCTTTATGATACATAATCAGAGAAGCAAACATCCAGTTTTCACTGTTTTCGAAATCCTCTTTTGTTGCCGTTTGAATGTTCTCATCATTATAAAATTCCAACAGACCAGCAATCATAGCAGGGTCATCTACCTTTACCAACGTGTTTTCCTCTTCTTGCGAAACGATAGTGATTGCAGATACATTTTCTGCTGTCGGTGCATTTAGCGTTACACCCTCCTGCCTCCACAGACGTCCTTCCACACCACCGAAATAAAATCTGGCGGGCCATGTGTAAAGAAACACATGTTCCTCATCGCCAGCTATCTCATAAATTTTCAAACTGGCATCCTTATCGACGTCCTTGCCACAGACACCAATCTGTTTTCCAATTCCTTCCCCTGGTGTCCAAACATACTTATCATTGTAATTAAAATAGTAAACCTGCTCATCATCACCCTTATTCCAATCCCGGCTGTACTGCACCCCTTCTATGTAGAGAACTTCAGAAAAATCCTCATGTTTTTCCATCTGATAGAACGGAATCTCTTCCTTTTCTTGACATCCAGACAACAAAATCAACCCCAATGCCAAAAGCGCCCTCAGAAATATGCTGTTTATTTTTTGTCTATTCATTTCACCGCTCCTCGTTTCTATAAATCGAGTAGGGAAGTTTCCTTCCCCTACTCGTGCGCCGGGCGTCCGTCAGCGAACCGGTTTATCGGTTTGATGACATATTTCCTTTGGACGCCCGTGTGCATAAAAAATTGAGCGCCAGCGCATTCAATCTGTATTCGCAATTTCGTATTATATAAATAAAGGTACTAGGAGAAAAATCCCATAGCACCTTTGTTTTATATGACCTATTTTCCACTATATCCATGGAATAAAAAGTTATTTTAATTTTTTGGCATATTACAAACATATCGTAAATACACTCTATCAATTTTTATGCCATCTCTATTGATTTCTGTACGTCTTATCATATCCTCTTTGATAAAGCCAAGATGCATGCAAAGGCTGATAGATGCTGTGTTATTTTTATCAATAAACACATAGTATTTGTACTGTCCCAGCACAGTGACTCCATAATCAAGTACTGCACAACATGCCTCATATGCGTAACCTTTATGCTGATAGCCTGCGCCCAGCATAACACCCATCTCCAGGCCATCTATCCCTTCTTTACACTCCAATCCTGCTCTTCCTATGACCTGTCCGCTTTCTTTGCTCTCTATAATCCACATTCCATAGCCATAAAATCCATAGACATTCTTGATATATGCTTTTGTATACTCTTCTTCCTGTTTCGGGTCTTCAAAAAGGGGTTCCATATAGCGTGTAATACTTTCATCGCGGTACAACTCATATAGCCTCTTCACATCCTCTACCTTAATTTCACGGATTTTAAGTCGTGGTGTTTCTGCAATATCCCATGGTATGCCCTTAAACCGTCTATACACTCTGTCTTCATACGCTTCGTCAATATCATTTAGATCTTCTACGCAATATGCTCCAGAAGGAAAGCTTTGGCTTTTATTGTCTTCATTCAGCCACACAATGTATGGAATATGATTGGTGGAATAAAAAGCTGCCTCCTCTGCATTTTTTGCTATTTTAACTTTCTGAGAATTACACATCGTTTACTGGTTTCTCCAAAATATCGTTTATATCGTCTTCTCTGATCATTGTTTTCAGGACCGTAAATAAACCACATCTTGTCATTCCTTAACATTAACAGTTCTTCCATCTGCATCCCAAGAATTGTGCTGAGTCTGTATAAATTATCAAGAGATGGCAGCGTCTGCCCATTCAGCCACCTATATATGGGCTGGGGACAGGATAATTCCAGCTTATTTTGGATATCCTTTATACTGTACCCTCTTTTTGTAATAACATTCCGCAGTCTGTTTCCAGTCATAATCATATCAAGACTTATCCATGCAACTCCATCCATTTTTTACAGCCTCCATGAAAACATTGATAATTGATTGTTTCTCACCTGTCATTGGACATTTCATCTAAAATACTAGTTGCTCTGTTTAGGACTCCAGTTCGCGCATCAAATTTACCATTTCAATTGCCCCTACAGCGCAGTCAAAACCTTTGTTGCCTGCCTTTGTTCCGGCACGCTCAATCGCCTGCTCAATATTTTCTGTTGTTAAAATCCCAAACATCACAGGCATATCATTCTGCAAAGATACAGATGCAATTCCTTTTGACACTTCATTGCACACATAATCATAATGTGATGTAGATCCGCGGATTACGGCGCCAAGACAGATTATGGCATCATATTTTTTACTTTTTGCCATCTTGGAGGCTATCAGTGGAATCTCAAATGCACCGGGCACCCATGCTGTCTCAATATTCTCATCTGGTACGTCATGGCGGTGCAACGCATCCAATGCACCTCCTAAAAGCTTTGATGTGATAAATTCATTAAACCGCGCCGCTACAATACCGATTTTGATATCTTTTCCTGACGCTACACAATTTCCTTCATAAGTTCTCATACACTTTTTCCTCCTATTTATAAGTCGCTGCGCGACGGCTCTTAAGCGTAAAGTCCCTTCGGCACTCCTGTTATGAGAGGAACTTTCACTCGTAAGGGCTCTCTTAAAAGTTCCTCTCTTGTGCCTTCGCGCCTTTACTATCCAACAGTAATAATTTTTTATACTAAATTTTATAGTCGCTGCGCGACGGCTCTTAAGCGTAAAGTCTCTTCGTTGTTTTTTATGATATCTCAGGGGTTTCTGCTTTTAAATAATGCCCCATTTTCAACCTTTTTGTTTCCAGATAAAATTCATCATACTGGTTGGCTTTGATCTGGATCGGAACACGCTCTGAAATCTCCATGCCATAATCGGACAATTGATATATTTTATCGGGGTTGTTCGTCAGAAGCCTTATTGTTTTAACTCCTAGATCTTTCAGAATCTGAGCACCAATATAGTATTCTCTCAAGTCCTCATCAAATCCCAATGCAATATTGGCTTCTACCGTATCCATTCCTTTACTCTGAAGCTCATATGCCCGAAGTTTGTTCAAAAGCCCTATTCCTCTTCCTTCCTGACGCATATAAAGGACAATCCCTCTTCCCTCTGCCTCAATCATTTCCATTGCTCTTGCAAGCTGCTCCCCGCAGTCGCAACGTGAAGAATGAAATACATCACCGGTAAGGCATTCCGAATGCACTCTGCAAAGGATATCTTTGCCATTGCCGATTTCCCCCTTAACAAGTGCCACATGGTGCTCTCCATTTAATAGATTTCTATATCCATATGCCCTAAATTCCCCAAAACTTGTGGGTAATTCTGGACTTGCTACACATTCCACAAGCCTGTCATGTTTTTTTCTGTAATCCTGCAAGGCTTTTATTGTTGTAAACTTAATATCCCACTTTTGAGCAAGTTCTATTAATTGCGGTGTACGCAGCATTCCCCCATCATCACCCATAATCTCACAGCATAATCCGCACTCTTCCAATCCTGCCAGCTTCATAAGATCTACGGTTGCTTCTGTATGTCCGCTACGCTCCAAAACACCATTTTTCTTTGCCAAAAGAGGAAACATGTGCCCTGGGCGGCGGAAATCTTCTGGCTTTGAGGTTGGGTCCACCACCTTTCTTGCAGTTATCCCGCGTTCCGCTGCCGATATCCCTGTCGTGGTGGAAATATGGTCAATTGATACGGTAAATGCGGTCTCGTGATTATCTGTATTGCCGTTTACCATCTGTGGAAGCCGCAGCCTTTCACAAAATTTTTCACTCATCGGCATACAGATCAGCCCTCTGCCATGTACCGCCATAAAATTGACATTTTCTGTTGATGCAAACTGTGCAGCACAGATAAAATCCCCTTCATTTTCCCTGTCCTTGTCATCTGTTACAAGAACCAATTTCCCTTTTTTGAGTTCTTCAAGTACTTCTGGAATGGTACTAAATTCAAACATATTGTGCCTCCTTTTGCTAGAATTTCTTTTTTATAAAAAACCATTTTTCATCAAAAACTCTTTGCTTATATGGCTTTCTTTTTTTCCAGTGCCTTTTGTAAAATCTGATAGCAGAAACTTTTCTATATACTTTCCTACCATATCATTTTCAAGATTTACAATATCTCCTTTTTTACGCTCAGCCAGTGTCGTCTGCTGCAGTGTATGCGGAATGCTAGACACTGAAAAATCCGTCTGCGTTACTTTTGCCACAGTAAGGCTTATGCCATCTATTGCGATAGAACCTTTTTCTATAATATATCGGAGTATCTCCTGTCCTGCTGCAATTGTATACCAGATTGCATTGTCATCTTTGTGCATATCTTTTATCTGTCCTGTCCCATCAATATGTCCTGCCACCATATGCCCGCCAAATCTGCCGTCAGATTTCATAGCACGCTCTAAATTTACTTTAGAACCCATTTTGAGTGAACCAAGCGCAGAACGATTCATTGTCTCATGCATCACATCTGCCTTAAATAAATTTTTTCCAAGCTCAATAACTGTCAGACATACGCCATTAGTGGCAATACTGTCACCTACTTTGACTCCTTCAAGAATTGTTTGTGCCTTTATTGTGAGTACCATAGAATCAGAACCACTCTGCACAGCCATCAGTTCCCCGATTTCTTCTATAATTCCTGTAAACATCTGCTTTCACCCCAATTTGTGTTTGATTGCACTATCGCTCATGTTAAAGTTCGCCTTCAACCAGTATATCATTATCAAACAAACTGATTTGTATGTTTTTGAGTTTGACTCCTTCCTCAACTTCACCAAAGCCAATGCCTCCTATCGGCGTTTTGGCCTCTGCTCCGCCAAACATCTTCGGCGCAATATAAGCTTGTACCTTGTTTACAATGCCACTTTTCAACGCTGAAAAATTAAGCGAAGCTCCTCCTTCTAAGAAGACACTGTCAATCTTCTTTTCTCCAAGCGCTATCATCAACGCCTTTAGATCTATTGTTTTTTCCGGCAAAAGGATTGGCAATTCTATTATTTCACAATTTTTATCAACATATTGCTTCTGCTTTTCACAATCGGTACAGGCAGTTGCGATTATAGTCGGTATTTCTTTTGCTGTCGAAACAATTTGACTTTCTATGGGGGTACGAAGATTGGTATCGCATATAATCCGAATCGGATTGCGTCCGCCCTCTGGCAAACGACAATTCAGCATAGGATCGTCTGCTATCACTGTCCCCACCCCTGTCATAATTGCCATAAAACGTTTTCTGTCCTTATGCACATTTTGTCTTGCTTTCTCACCTGTTATCCATTTTGACTTTCCTGTATAGGTAGCGATTTTCCCATCCATTGTCATAGCATATTTCATTACCACATACGGAGTCTTTGATTGTATATAGTGAAAAAACACATCATTCAATTTATTGCATTCCGCCTGCATCATCTGGGTAACAACTTCAATTCCAGCGTTTCTTAGCATTTGTATCCCTTTTCCTGCCACCAGCGGGTTCGGGTCATCTGAACCAATCACTACTTTTTGAAACCCATTTTCAATAATTGCCTCTGTACAAGGCGGCGTTTTTCCATAATGGCAGCACGGCTCCAGTGTCACATAAAGAATCGCTCCTTGTAAGGTTCCATCTGGATTTTTTTCATAAAACTGCTTTATTGCATTGCGTTCTGCATGAAGTCCCCCGTACTGCTCATGCCAGCCCTCTGCCAATATCATATTATCTCTAACAATCACCGCACCTACCAGTGGATTCGGATTCACTGCACCAATCCCACGCTTTGCAAGTTCGACTGCGCGAAGCATATACTCTCTGTCTGTCATAATAATCTCCATTCCGCCTTGGACGGCTCAAATAGATACTGTATCCTGCTCGTGCGCCGGGCATCCGTCATTATTCCTTTGGAGGCCCGCGTGCAGAAACAAAAAGTCCTGAACTATATTTCTATAATTCAGGACAAATCGAGCTAATGCCAGTTTGATTCAAATGATACAAACACCTCTTGCGAAAACTGCTGCATATCTTTGAATCCTGTACAATTCTGATACATCTTCTTTCATCCAGACTATAACTGTCGGCTTTGGATTTTCACCAAATCATGCTCTGCTGATGATTCAGCAGTAAGCTCGTGGGCTATACCACCGGTAGGGATTTTCACCCTGCCCTGAAGAAATATTTATTTTATTTACGAGAATAAATATAGCACGAAATCGCGCGAAAAGCAAGGGGAGACTTCTCCATTACCATAAATCTTCGTTTTCTATACTTTCTATCCAACTGTCAACCGCACTCTTAACTCCTTCACGGATTGCATCCTCACTCCACGCATTCGCATCTGTGAACAGCTTTTCCTGTATAAATGCACCAATAGTATTCAGTCCCCATGATTCTGGAAACGCATCAAAATCATTGCCCAATACCAGATCATTTTGCATATACCAGATTAGTGCATTGCCCAACGGATTTTCCAACTCCACGCTGCTGTCCGCATTGAACGGAACAAATGCAAACTCATTTGTAATAAAGTCCATACCAGTGTCAGATGTATTCAGCCAGAGCAAAAATTCTTCAGCCGCTTTTCTTTCCTCCGCCGCTGCCTTGGCATTAATAATATAGTACTGGGACACAAACTCTGGGATGGAACGATTGATTTTTTCTACGGTTACTCCCTCTGCTGCTATGTCGTTGTCCTCAAGGTTTGTTTTCATCGGAAGCATTGTCAAATGTGCTGCCCTTTCCGCGTCAATAGACTCCACATTGGAAAAAATCCAGTTTCCATTCTTGATAAACAATGATTTCCCTTCGGCAAAAGTCTGTACAGCCTGATCATAGCCTGTCACTGTAGAGTTTATATAGTCCGGTCCTCGCAAGACTTTTCCTTTTTGTCCTGCTGTATAGCTGGAGAGAAAATCAAGTTCTTTTACTATTTTTACCAATGGTTCCTCGATCTGTCTAACCTGCTCAACCGTTGCATTCGCCGTTGCATGATAGGTAGGAAAAACTGCATTTAATGCATAATTCACATAATGGTTTCCGTATGTCCATTTCTCAGCGCCTGCAATCGCAAATACACCGTTTAAATTTTCTGTCAGTGCTGTTTTTTCCGTTGCCGTTGTATATGTATTACCATTGAGTGTGATCTGCTTTCCACCTTCTCCGTCAATGTAATCATTGACTGCTATAACCATCTGCTCAAATTCAGGATATTCTGCTGCCCTGAAATCCGCTGTGAAATCCTCTTCCGTATCCAATCCAAACACATCACAGATCATACGGGTATCTGCAATCAGTCCATATCCTTCAATATTATATGGTATCCCATAGCTTGCACCTGCTTCGTCACTCAGTTTCATCTCATCTGGTATGGCTTCATAGATACTCTTTAATTCCTGATTCTCAATCTCATTTGACGATAATGCATATCTGCCTTCATACCACTCCTGAAATGATGCCTGATTCACAGAATAGATTGTCGGCTGGTTTTTGGAATTCATTTCCGATCGGAGGGTTTCCAAACCTTCTGTCGTACCACATGTATATACCTTAACCCTTACTCCTGTTTCCTGCTCATATGCACTGCATAAATCCTGTATACTGTCAGCAATCTCAGACTTCGTGTTGTATAGATAAATATCATAATCTTTTGAAGATGCGCCGCACCCCATTGTTACCATGCCTACAATACCAGCTAATACAACTGGCAGAATTCTTTTTGCTCTCATATTTTCCTCCTGTCCTCTCTATGAACACCAACTCCCATGTTGATTTCCATTAAAAGTTCGCTAACAGAACTGCCTGATATGGTTGCAGATGCAGTTTCTCTTTTACGAGATCCACTTTTTCATAGTTGCTCTGCAACACCCTGAATTTCTCCGCATCTAATTCCAGATATACCTCATCTTCCTGAAAATTAGCAATAATCTGCAATTCCTGATTGTCCAACTGACGTTTGTATGCAATGATATAATCTATGTTGTCAAACAGAGGAGCCACTTTACCATACACCAGTACATTTTTATACTGAGAGTCCGTCCGCAGGGCAATCAACGACTTATAGTAGGCATACACAGAATCTTTATTGTTTCGCTCACATTCAACATTGATATCCGCAAAATTATCATTTACAGGCAACCATGGTGTTCCATCCGTAAATCCGGCATTTTTGCCCTGATCCCACTGCATTGGTGTCCTGGAATTATCTCTACTCCTATGCGTAACCATCTTGTATACATATTCCGAATCCAATCCTGCCTGAATCCCATCCTGATATTGATGATATGTCTGAATATCCGAATATTGGTCTATGGAGGCAAGTTCTATATTCTCCATGCCGATTTCTTCTCCCTGATATATGACCGGTGTTCCGCGAAATCCAAGCAGTATCGTTCCCAGCATCTTCTTTGTCACATCATTGACCGCACTGCCGGAAAAGTATTTGTTGACAGAACGGTTCTGGTCATGATTTTCCAGATATACAGCTCCCCACCCAGCATTTTGAACCTGTGTCTGTACTGTCAGAAAAATGTCTCGCAGCTGGTTCACTGTCCAATTCGTCGGCTTAAACCATTCCCCAGAATCCGGAATATCAATGTCCGCTGCTCTGAAATCAAAACTCATGTTAAAATATCCATCTGGTCCGATAAACTCGGCAACCTGATCATCTGGTACGGCTGCCTCCGCAACAGTCATAATGTCATAATTTGCAAATGTCCGTGATTTCAACTCCGAAAGCAGCGCACCAATGCCCGGCTGATTGATAATATATTTGTCGATCGCGGCCAGTCCGTCGTCGCCGTCAGGTTCAACCGTACCGTAAATCATATTTTTCTTGATATTCAGAATCGCATCAATACGGAAACCGCCTATTCCTTTATCCAACCACCAGTTAATCATTGTGTACAGCTCTTCCCTCATTGAAGGATTATCCCAATTCAAATCCGGCATTTTTTTAGAAAATGCATGTAGATAAAACATATTATCCTCACCTGGCACTGGCTCCCATGCGGAACCTCCAAAATACGATCTCCAATTGTTTGGTGCCTGTCCGTTTACTCCTTTTTCAAAGAAATAGTAATCCCGATACTTACTATCTGGATTCTGTAATGCTTCCTGAAACCATGTATGTTCATCAGATGTATGGTTCATTACCAGGTCAAGCAGAATTTTGATATCATGCTTCTTGGCTTTTTCTATCAATTCATACAGATCTTCATTTGTTCCAAATTCCGGTGCAACCTGATAATAGTCTGCTATATCATACCCATTGTCTGACCATGGCGACTTATAACAGGGACAAAGCCAGATTGCATTCGCACCCAATTCTTTGATATAAGGAAGCCTGCTGATAACTCCCCTAATATCTCCCATTCCATCTCCATTACTATCCTGAAAACTTCGCGGATATACTTCATAAACAACTGCCTCTTTCCACCATTTTCTATTTTCCATAACTTATCCTTTCACAGCACCTGCTGATATTCCTTCAATAATATTTTTTTGTAAGACGATGAAGATAATGACAACTGGTATAATGCACAGTAACACCGCTGGAAAGATCAGTTCCCATGGATTTCCGTACTGCCCTGACAGGCTCTTTGCATAATACAAACTCAATGTCAATGTCTTTTTATCATTATTTCCAATTACCAAAAACGGAAGCAAATAATCATTCCAGATCCATACTGCATTTGTAATGATAACCGTTACTGTTGTCGGCTTCAATAACGGCATGATCACATACCTGTACATCTGAAAGATATTGGCACCGTCGAGCATCGCAGCCTCCTCCAGTGAAGCAGGGACACTTTTGATAAATCCCCTGTAAAGCAGAACCGACATACTGAGTCCAAAGCCTCCATACATCAGAATCAGTCCCAATGTATTTTTCAGACCGAGCTTCTCCACCAACGAGACCAATGGATACATGACAGACTGAAAAGGAATCAGCATGGCCGCTGTATAGGCAAGAAAAAGGAAATCTGCCACTTTAGAATTCATTCTGGCAATCGCCCATGCCGCAAAGGAAGATACAAGGATAATAAGACCTACTGCCAATACTGTTATCAGAATTGTCTGAAATAGGCTCTTTCCAAGATCAATCTGTTTTGCTGCATTTGCCAAATAACCAAAATCCCATGATTTGGGGAGTGCAATCGGAGAAGCGACAATCTCCTGCTGTCCCTTAAAAGAATTTACCGCTAAAAAATAGATTGGAAATACTGTGATAATTGCAAATAACACTAAAACAGTACCAATAATCCCCTGTCTGATTTTTTCTTTGTGGCTCATTACGATTCAACCTCCTTCCGCTTTGTTATAATAACTTGCGTTATTGATATTGCTGCGATAATAATAAAGAATACAACTGCTTGTGCCTGTGCGACGCCATACTTGGGCGGTGAGCTCTCACGCACGGTCTTCAATATCATATAGGAAATCATTGTCGTTCCAAAATTTCCTTCCGTCAAGGACACATTCAAATCCAGCATCTTAAAACTGCTTGCCAGCGACATGAAAAGCACGATTGTAAATGACGGCATCAAAAGCGGAAGTGTTATCTTGCGGAACTGATACCATGTTCCCGCGCCGTCAATCCTCGCAGCTTCATATAAATCTTCTGAAATATTGTTCAAACCATTCAGGTAAATCACCAGATAGTATCCGGCAACCTGCCATGTACCAACAATCGCATATGCCAGCAGTGCTTTCCACTGATTCTGAAGCATATTGTTCAGCAATTCTATATGTATGATACTATCCGTCCCAAACAAGAACTGTGAGAACACATTTTCAAATATGAACCTCCATATATACCCCATAGCCAGCATTCCCAAGACATATGGCAGAAATAGTATTGTACGGAATATTCCTTTGCCTTTTGTAAGTTTTTTTACCATAAGTGCAAGCATCAGACTGACAGTATTCTGTACAATCACTGCCAGAACTGCATACATAGCTGTGTACCCCATCGCTCCAAGAAATTTTTTTGACCGGAAGATACCAAGATAGTTTTTTAGACCAACAATTGCATCCCACCAATGTTCGCCTCCCACAAAATAAGCACCTCGCCACTCCGTAAACGAATAGACCACACCTTCAATGAATGGAACAATAATAACCATCAAAAACAATACAATTGATGGCAATACCATGAACCAAAACTTTTTCTTAAAAAAAGTCTTCATGTACTCCTGCCTCCTTTATTCCTTATTTATTTATGAAACATGTTTCGTCAATAAGAACTTAAAAAAATGAGGAATATTTTTATCCCTCACTCTTTTTATAAATCGTCCCTTATAGTTTTTCGGTTGTCTCTCCTCTCTCTAACATAACAGGGAGCAGAAATGTTGTTTCACCTTTTGGTGTATTCGGATTCTCAATCAGATAAAACAGTTCTTCAGCTGCTTTGTGGGCAATTTCCTGATATGGCTGATTGATGGTTGTAAGTTTCACTGTTCCCGTCTTTGTGACGTAGGTTCCATCATACGCTACAATTGCCAGATCTTGCGGAATTTTTTTTCCAATTGCAATCCCTGCCTTTAAGAATGCTGTCGCAGGCATGTCCGCCGCAAAAACGCCGTCCACTTCGGGATATTCTTCCAGAATACATTTTGCCAACTCAAAATATCCATCAAAATCAAAATCATTCCACTGAACCGGCACTCTCCTTGAATGGATACCTGCTTTTCCCAAAAGCTGCGCCAATTGCTCATGACTGACAAACGACATGATTTTTTTATCATCCTTTGTACCTGATATGTGAATTACATATCTACATTTACTGCGGACAAATTCCTGTACTGCAAGCGCGGCTCCCATTTTGTGATCAGACACTACCAACGGAAATTTGGCACCTGCATTGTAATCAAGCATGACCATTGGCTTGTCCACTTTTAAATACTCCTTTTCCGTACATGCTGAAGTACCACAGATAATTCCATCAATGATATTGGATTTCAACAACGCAAAGCAGTCTTTCTCCCTTTGTGCATCATCCGATGTACTAAATAGCATAAATTTATACTTTTTTTCAAACAATATCTTCTCAATTTCCGACGCCAGAGATGAGAACCACGGATGCTGAATATTGGGCACAAGCATGGCAATGGAATTGGACCTGCCCTTAAACATTCCCCTTGCAAGCTCGTTTGGAACGTAATTTAATTTTTTCATTGCTTTCTCTATTTTTTTACGGGTTTCCGGCTCTACGTTTGCTGTGCCATTCAACAGTCTGGAAACTGTGCAGATTGCGACGCCTGCCTCTCTCGCCACATCTCTTATTCCTGCCATAAAAACACTCCTTATGAAATTCTCCAATTGAGCAGGGTGTCCTTCTCTCCTACTCACATGTTGGGCACCCGTCAGCTTATAATGCCATATTTCCTCTGGGTGCTTGTACACATAAAAAGTATATCACACAACAATATATAATGAAATAATTTCTTAACACTCCGTTGTTATCATTGCGGTAGCCACCCATCCATCCATATTGTCATTTTCTTTGTATCATAACTTCCATAATCCTTGCCCACATGGCTTCACAACGTGCATTTTTATCAAATAAATAAACCTGCTCTACCTCATGCCCCGCCTCGGTTGCACCTTTTGCAAACTCCTGAGCCATTCGGTCAGAATCACCGTTTTTCCGAAATTCCGTGGATAAAACCAATACTTTTTTACTCATACTTCAATTTCCCCCATTTCTTATATCTTTTTCATTTGCGAATTTCTTTGCAAGTTCCTTTATATCAAGGTGCCTGTATTGATACAAAAATCATAATTCCGCTTATCTCCCCACTTCTTTCCCGTATAAAATTCATAATATTTAGAACGTTTTTATCTATTTCCAAAATTCTTTGACGCAGCTCCTTTTCAGAATATGTTTCTTCCTGACTGCGGCGAAATTGACAGCGTTTCATTCTGCTTTCCATATCTGCATACACAAAAATACGGATAGGCTGATATTCTTTTAAAATTTCATCTGCACACTGCCCCACAATCACGCAGGATGAATTAGTCATTTCTTTTATAATGCGGCTCTGCTCGGCATAAATAGACTGGTCTACCAACGAAACATACATTGTAATTGGCTGCAAACTATGTCCAACCGTAATCGGATATAGCTTATGCGGCTTACGCTCAACAACTGACTGTACATAATCTTCTGCTAACTGTGTTCTCTTAGAAATTTCAACAATAATTTCTTTGTCATAATAATCCACATGAAGCATTTCAGCTAAATGCCGCCCAAATTCCCGTCCTCCGCTTCCAAACTCTCTACCTATGGTAATCACATGGTTCATATTCAAACCTCCTATTTTTTGATTTTTAATACTTCTCCTGTTTCTATGACAGCAATTTGTTTTGATAGCAATAATACGGAATCATTATGAAAAGCAGTGCGCCTACCCATGCTGTCGGTTCCACAAAATACAAGACTCCCGTTCCCAATACAAGCGCAGCGCCTTTCGATACAAGGATACGGACAGCACATTCAGCAAAGCCGGAAATCATTGACCAGAAGGAATTTCCTAACGCCTGCATTGCATTTCGATAAACATGGATCAGATATAGGGTTACAAGACTAACCGACGCAATTACTAAATAGCGGAAACCAATCTGTAATGCTTCTGTTGCTCCTTCTTCTGTTGCATCAATGAACATCTGCAATAGATACCTGCCTATCAGCAACATGACAAAAGTTACGCATACAGCCATAATGACAGAGATAACTGCCGAAGTTCTAACGCCGGAACGTACCCTGTCTTTTCTTCCCGCCCCATAGTTTTGGGCAAAGAAGGTTGACGAAGCTGCGCCAAGGGCAAATGCACTGCTTTCCAACAGACCAAACATTTTGTTCATGGCAGTATAGCCGGCAATAAAAATACTTTCCTGTATGTTAATAGCAGACTGTAAAACCATTCCGCTAATGGCAATCACAATCATCTGTAATGCGATAGGCAGACCAAACGCCAACATCTCCGCTGCCATTTTGCCGTTGAACTTGCAATCGCCTTTTGCAAACTGAACATACTCGACCTTCCTGATACGTACCAAACAAAACAGGAAAGAAAATAGCTGTGCAGTGACAGATGCAAAAGCCGCACCAAAAACACCCCAATGGAACACCATCACAAAAAGCAGATCCAACCCCACATTCAGACAGGCTGCAATAGCCATTGCTATCAAAGGCGACTTTCCATCCCCGAAAGCCCGCAGAACAGCAGCAGCCATATTATACGCTGTGACAATCAGTGTTCCGGCAATCATAGTCATCAAATAAATTGTCGCATTGTCAATAATATCATGTGGTGTCTTGAGTAGCATTAGCAGCGGCTTTGCTGAAAACAGCCCGATAATCGTCATTACAATACCGACTATGGCACATAAAATCGTGGACATGGCAATGGTCTTATTTACATTGCGATAATCCTGCTTTCCAAAATAACGGGAAATAAAAACTGCGAACCCCTGCGTCAGCCCCTGTACAGTCCACAGAATGAGCCAATAAGTCCAGTCTGCGGAACCGACAGCCGCCAAAGCCTTCAATCCCACACCACGACCTACAATAGAACTGTCTACCACCATATAAAGCTGCTGCCCTATATTTGTCAGAATCAATGGCAGTGCAAACGACAAAATCAGTTTCGCCGGTTTTCCCTGTGTCATATCCGTTACCTGTTCCATTTCATTAAAACCTCTTTTCTTGACATTTTTTCTGCATATGCCACATAAAAATAGCACCCAAAAAAATTATTATAAACACACAATCGTACATATTTATGTAAAAATAGAACCAACTATAGGAGGCGGCATTATGAAGTTAAAGACATTGCAGATTGGAACTGATTTACGGGAACATTTTCCATACAGTTGTAACTCCATCCCTCTTACCATCTGCATTGACAATTTTGATGATTATTTTCACAGAGAATGGAATTGTCATTGGCATGATGATATTGAGTTTGGAATTGTCCGAAATGGCATAGTACATTTTACAATTTATAATGGACAGGAACAGTTTTGCAAAGAACTCCATCAGGGAGACGGCATTTTTATTAACTCCGGCTGTCTGCACAGTGCCAAAGCACTTATGCCAAATACAGTCATAGCTGAATTTGCACTTCCTATCACATTCTTTCAAAAACCCTTTGAAAATTCAGCGCATCAAATTGTCCAGCCTGTCACAGAATCAGAGGTTACAGATTTAATATTAAGCTCACAAAATGCCAAAGACGAACCATTATTATCCAGCATACAGGAAATATGCTCAATTACTGATACGGAAACGGGATATGAACTTCATTTTATCGAAATGGTATGCAGGATATGGCGGCTTCTTACCATTCGTATTTTTCAGGACAGACGTGCAGGGCAGATTCCTGTTACAAACAGGGCGCAGGAACAGCGTATGAAGCTGTTTTTATCTTTTATCCATGCGCATTACAACGAGCATATCAGCATTGATGATATAGCGAAATCTGCGGCAATCAGCAGAACAGAATGTTTTCGATGTTTTCATATGATTTTGAAAAAATCTCCAACGGAATATCTGACCGAATACCGTTTATCTATGGCTTCCATGCTGTTAGCAAACTCTGATCGGGCGCTTTCGGACATTTCTGTTTCTTGCGGTTTTAACAGTCCAAGTTATTTTGGAAAACTGTTTCGGGAACAATGTGGATTATCACCCAAAAAATATCGGGAACATTATTCTGCTATGAAATAATCTATTATGCTCTGTTTAGATAAAACATTAACAGTAATTGCGCTACAACAAATGGAGAATGCTAAACATTCAGACGAAACATACTGATTTTTTTGTGTATAAGGAAAAGCCCTAACATGAGAGCTTTTCCCTGCACATTCTACTTATTAACGCCGCCTTTGGATATTAAATTTGAATCACAGATTTATCCCAGCTATTTTCGCAAAATCATTTTTTCTCCCGATAAGTTCCGACCGCTTTTCCTTTGGCAGATGATTGAATATATCATCATAAAGAACATCCGCTAACTTCATTTCTCTTGCAAGCAAAAATACATTTAGATTAAGCCATTCCTCCCAAAGCCCCTCAAATAAGCTATGGCTGCCTATGTACGTGTCAAGTTCCTCAAAACCATACGACTGTGTATAACACTGCAATTTGACAAAACCATACCCTCCAGCATCAACCAGCAAAATATCTTCGTCCTCTATTTCGTACAGTTCTGCAATGCAGGCAGGGCAGAGCAATGCCTCTGCCTGTATACTGTGTTATTCATATTTTAGTACAGTCCAGCCGGTTCTTCCTGATGCCGTTCCTGCCCCCGGTTTCTCCGGCAGCGTTTTGTTCCCTCTGGTGCGCTCGCTGCGGCAGGAATTTTCATTCCATTCACAGTTCATGGCGTCATTTCGTCTGGGGAGCATATCCCATCAGCCCGGTCATGCGATTGAAGTAATCCATCGATGAACTGATACTATCATAGAACATTTTTGTTCCCATTCCCGTATATCCATAAATCAGGAATGAAATGAAAAAATCAAAAAATTCCACGTTTACGGAATGGTGTGGTATAATCAGTATGGCGGCGGGTAACAAGACACCATAAAGGGGATAAAACCATGAAGCAGGACATAACCATACAGGAGCGGCTCAAAGACTTACGGACGGAGCGGCATTTAAAACTGGAAGAACTTGCGGAGCTGACACAAATTTCAAAGTCTGCCCTCGGCAGCTATGAAAATGATGTAAAAAAAGAAATCAGCCACAAATCCATCCTGAAACTTGCAAAATTTTATGGTGTTTCCACGGATTACCTTTTATGTGCCACTGAAAACAGGAACCGATCAGATGCCAGACTTACGGAACTGCATTTAAATAATGACATGGTGGAACTGTTAAAAAGCGGGCGCATCAACAACCGCCTGCTCTGCGAGATTGCCACACATGAAAATTTTACCGCCCTTATGACGGATGCAGAAATATATGTGGACGGTATCGCCACCATGCGCTTTCAGGACATCAATGCTTCGCTTGAGGCTATGAGGGCAGAAATCCGGCAGAAATACCAGCTAGAGGAGGAAGATACAACACTGAAAGCATTGCAGGTTTAGCAGATACAGGAAGAAGATTATTTCTGCCATGTCACGCATAAGGAGTGGGACGCAATCCTCCACGACATCCGGCTGGATCATGAAGCCGACGCGGAGAGTGCACCAGATGATTCCAGCACGCTGAAAATGATTGCAGATGTCGAAAAAGCTATGCGCTTTCCGGGAAACGCCCTAGACAAATTCTGTTATGTCATGTGTTCACAGCTTCAAATCAGCTATGAAAAGCTGACCGAAAAAGAACGCACGGACTTGAAAAACATCATGAAAATATCCGACATCTATAAGGATTCGCCTTTAGGAAGCCGGAAACGCCGATAAGGAAATGCCGCTGTCTGGATTTTGTCCATGCAGCGGCATTTTGGTGGTGCTTATAAAGTTTTCAAATGGCAGATTGAATTGATAGTACTGTCAAAGCAGCTCTAAAGCTCTTTTATACAGTGGGTCTAAATTACAGCCACAGCTTCCACATTCTTTGTCTGCCTGTTTGATTGCTGATACTAAGGTATCTTTATCAGCTTTTCCATCTAACCATTGTTGTGCGGGGACAGATATTAAGTCCCAGCCAGATGCAGCGAATTTCTCCATAATCGTTTTTAATTCTTCCATAATGCTGTTCCTTTCAAATTAACCAATGTATGTTTTCCGGTTCTGTAAACTTGAATTTAGCAAATTAACTTCAAAAATATTTGCTTATTGTTTTATCACTCCAAACATGTACCTCAATATATCGTTCAGGACCAAACTGTCCTTCATTGTTCCAATCTTGCGGCAATCCATATTTTGCTATTACTTTCAATATATCTTGATAGGTATACAGCTTTTTGCGGTATTCTTTTCCATCTTTTATACGTGGACTGAAAGTTGGATGAGAATCGCCATAAGTAAAAGATAGCGTTTCTATATCAAATTCTTCAATCGGTATTTTAATGACGGCACAATCCTCATACCAAGTATTTAACCATGGACTATGTTCAACAACCATATAGTGGGGAACAAAACGCTCTATTTTCCCATGTTTCTTTTTAAATTCCGTTCGTAAAATATCTTCATAAAATAGCCTGTCTTTAATATAGCTTTGCTGCCGAAATGCACATTGTGTTTGTGGTTTTTCTTTCCTAATCTTCGCTAAAACCATTTCAGCTTCTTCAAAACTCAAGTCAGAAAGGTTACGAAATGGTCCGACTTTTTTATCATAATAGTGATATAGATACATATTCCTTCCCTTTCAAGTATACAAATCCCGATTTGTTTAATTGTTCAATGCTGTTATTTTACCACAACCGCATACACAATTCCATTAAATTTTGCTTAAACTCCCTTTGCCCTGTTATTTGCAATCATCATCTGCCTTGCCCGTTCCCTCTGCTCGATACTGACTGTCCTCGGTTTGCGGTAGCTAACGTGTGATTTCGGAAAAGAATAGGTCTTAGATACCTCGTCCTGCCCCGTCAGCTTGTATGTGTCGGGATAATCGGCAACAAGCGTGTCAAGTTACCGCATAACTGCTTTATCCCTTGTATAGAGGGTGGCGGTCTGTTCTCCTGCGTTGTAATTGACAACCGTTTCCTGCTCGTATCGTGATAGTTTCATAATCCCATATCCCCCTTTCCCTTGCTGTGGATTCTGCGCTGTTTTCTCTCGGTAACTGTCAGCTTGTTTGCCTGTTTCTTTGCTTTGGCTAACCTTGTCTTTATGGAGTGGTCACGCTCGGTCAGTTTCCGTCTTTTGGTGGTGGCAGTCAGTTAAGACAGAATGGCTATGTATGGGTTTTGAGGAAATAAAAAAAGCCGACTGATTCTCGTTTTGAAAACCAATCGGCTATTTAATATTTATTGATTATTTTTATAAATTGACAAAATATATTCACATATGGTAATAGAAGAATTCATAACAAGCCTTGCTTCATGCTCTCTGATTGCATACCGCTTTTGTCCTGCTCCATGACTATCACTGGTTTTATTCCTTAATTCAGCAATTGCCCTTACTATTCTTTCCAAACCACTAAATAAGCTGTTGATTCTGTTGTCAATATCACTACTTTGATTCAATCCATACTTCTCTTTTATCTTTCCATAATACTGCGTCAAATCACCATTCATCTTAACATTAACTTTTTCATTTTCCAAAACATATAAGAAAATTTCCTCCATCAATGTTCTCGACTTTGTTATCACGCTATCATAATTTCCATTGGACAAATCCTCAGTACATCTTGTCCTTAAACTGTGTATATATTCCATATTCACGATATTAAAAACTGGAGCTTCTATTTGTATATCTTTCTGAAACTCAACAAGATAAAATTTGTCATTGACTACCTTCAATTCATGTTTTCCTAAAAACAGATTTGCATTTATAGCGTCCAATGCCCATTTCTTTGCTTTGTCATATGCCTCCTGAATAATATTCCTATCACCTAATTCTGTCAAATAATCAAATTGCGTCATTGAAAACATATATGCTAAAACATTCGACGCCATTTCACGTTTAATGATATTTAACAGAAATGCTTTAAACATTTCACATCTAGAACTACAACCTAACTCATCTTCCTTATAAACAATCGGAAATCCGAACCTTGTCGCTAATGAACAAATATCTTGACCTCTTAAATAAGGCAAACCTAATCTATACCCTTCTGATTGACAATCAGCATTATCCCCGATTAATATACGGATAATCTTGTCTGTGCATAATAATTCCCATCTATTTTTCAATGACAACACCCACCCCTATCTATAAAGATACATAATTTCTGATAACATCGTTTTCTTCTTTACTCATTATAGGCCAATTTCACGCCTCTATCAACCAACAATCTCCATCATCACCGTAATTCCTATCTGATAGGATATAACAGCTTACACACTCTAACACCATTTAAAGAAAATCCATGTAAATCTACGTCCAGAAACGGCAAGCAAACTTCTCCCCTTTTCCCAAAAGAAACAGGCAAACTTTCACACACTATTTGGGGGATACCCCTTCCCCCAACTCTTCCCCCAAAAATCCCCCAAATTGGCACTCAAAATACGGTAATTTACGATAATTTATGAACCTCTCCTTAGAACGCAAAAAACCCCTGAAAATGCCCATTCTATGGGATTTTCAGGGGTTCGTGAATCATTTTTCTTCAGAAGTTTACTGATTCATCTGTTTTGCAACTTCCTCTGCAAAGTTCTCTTCCTTTTTCTCAATACCTTCACCGGTCTCAAAACGGACAAATCTCTTCACTTTCAGATCTGCGCTGTTTGCCTTTGCGACCTCTTCCATATACTTAGCTACAGTCTGCTTGCCATCTTCCGCTTTAACATAGACCTGCTCCAACAGACATACTTCTTTCAGCTCTTTTGCAAGACGTCCTGCAACTGCTCCTTCAATAACATTTTCCGGCTTTCCTGCCATCTTGGGATCGTTTGCAATCTGCGCTTTCAAAATTTCTTTTTCATGCGCTTTGTATTCCTCGGATACTTCATCCGTAGATACATATTTCGGGTTCAGAGCTGCGATCTGCATTGCTAAATTCGTAAGCGCCTCTTTTACCGCATCGTTTACTACGTTTGTCTCTGCCTCTACCAAAACACCGATCCTGCCGCCGCCATGTACATAAGAAACAACGCATCCGTTTTCAGCCACTACCTTTTCAAATCTTCTGATTGATAAATTCTCACCAATCACAGCTACCTTATCTACCAACGCATCCTTTACGGTCTTAGAGGAATCTGCACTCCAAGGTTCTGCCAAAAAAGCGTCCAAATCCGCCGCGTCAGAATTGACTGCCTGCTCTGCCACCGCTGCAACATATGCCTGAAAGTCCTCATTCTTTGCAACAAAATCCGTCTCCGAATTGACTTCGACAACTGCTGCTGTCTTATCGTCTTTCACTGCAATTTTACAAAGACCTTCTGCTGCGATCCTGCCGGCTTTCTTCTCTGCTTTTGCCTGTCCGTTCTTTCTTAAATATTCTACAGCGGCATCCATATCGCCGTTTGTTTCATTAAGAGCCTTCTTACAGTCCATCATACCTGCGCCTGTCATCTCTCTTAAATCCTTTACCATTGCTGCCGTAATAGCCATTGTTATATCCTCCATCCTAAAATTAAGCTTCTTCTGCTGCTACTTCTTCAATATCCGTCGGCGCTTCTGCGGACTCTTCAAATTCTTCTACATAAGCCGCTTCACCCTGATTTGCTTCGATCACTGCGTCTGCCATCTTAGCTACGATCAGTTTTACGGCTCTGATCGCATCGTCATTACCGGGAATAATATAATCAAGTTCTTCAGGATCGCAGTTTGTATCTCCGATACCAATCAAAGTAATGCCTAATGCATGCGCTTCCTGAACACAAATTCTTTCTTTCTTAGGATCTACTACAAAAATAACATCCGGAATTCTCTTCATCTCTTTGATTCCGCCTAAATTTTTCTCAAGTTTCTCCCATTCTTTCTTTAACTCAATAACCTCTTTCTTAGGAAGAACATCAAACGTTCCGTCCTCTGACATAGTCTCGATTGCTTTTAATCTTTCGATTCTGGACTGGATGGTCTTAAAATTGGTAAGCATACCGCCTAACCATCTTTCATTTACATAATACATCCCGCAGCGTTCTGCCTCTGTCTTTACCGCATCCTGTGCCTGTTTCTTGGTACCTACAAAAAGAACGGTACCACCCTGTGCTGCGATATCGGAAATTGCCTTATACGCTTCGTCTACTTTTCCTACGGATTTCTGTAAGTCAATAATGTGAATCCCGTTTCTTTCCGTAAAGATATACGGAGCCATTTTAGGATTCCATCTTCTTGTCTGATGTCCAAAATGAACACCTGCTTCTAATAACTGCTTCATTGAAATAACGCTCATGTTTCTACCTCCATTTGGTTTGTTTACTTCCGCAGGCCTTAAAAATTTCTCCGTCAGCCACCCCTGCGTCATGGAGCACCGGCGACGAATAAACCTGCGTGATTTATAGTCACAACGTGAAAATTATAACATAAGAAAAACCCCTTTGCAAGGGGTTTATCGTGACTTCGTAATAATTTTTGCGATTGTTTCTTCACTGGAACCGATGGCAATCTCATACTCTCCGGGTGAAAGTTTCTTTGCATATCCGTTATCGCACAAAAATCGGTCAAACTGCGTTGCAGAAACGACCAGATCCAGTTCTTCCAACCGCTTACTGACAGTCGCTGAATCATCGCCGCTTACTATAGAAACATTAACCATCTGTCCCGCCGTTACTTCACCGTTATTCGCAGAGTCCACCGGTTTTTCTTCCCCTTCCGCTATATCCAGAGAACCTGCCTCCGGTTCTTCCTGCCCATTTTCCGGTTTTTCTTCCGGCTCTTTGCTCTCTTCCGGTTTCCTTGTTTCGTCCGATTCCATACTGCTCGGCTGTTCCGGCTTTGTTTCGGTTTCCGGTTTCCCATCCTCCTGTTTGCCGCTTTCCGTATCCTTCTGCGTTACGTCCTTAGTTTCCGGCGCTTCTTCCTCCGGTGTGCTTTCCGTCTTCTTTTCATGCTCCGCATCCTGTTCGTCGGCCACACTCTCAACCATGCCAAGCTGTCTCGCCCTTACAACGATCTCTTCGTCGGACAGTTTTTCTTTTTTACCGCCGAGAGCTATCGCCATAACGATCGTCGTTACAATAATCCCGATACCAAGTCCTCGTAAATAAGTTTTCAGTTTCATAATTACATTCCTTTAAATAAATCGATTACAAGCTTTACTTCACCGACGCCAAGTCCAAGCTCTTTTGCTATAGCTACATTGGACATCCCTTCTCTATGGAGAGCCAATATTTTTTCATTGCTATTACGGCTTTCCTGTTCCTGCGGTATTGCCGCAAAATCGCCTTTCTGTACGTCGTCGTTTACTTTTTCCGACTTTATAAAGTTCTCTTCCGTAGTTTTCGTCCATTCTTCTGCCGTCGGATCTAATCTCTTCTCCGCTGCATCATTTTTCTGGACCCTTTCTTTTTGAGCATGATCGGAAAGTTTTTCTTTTTCATCAGTTTCCTCCGTCCGATCTACAGCAGCAATAAGGCCGCTCCTCACTTTGTCCGTTTCGTTTATGGCAGAAACCTTTTCGCTGCCTTCTTCCTGACGCTGTTTCATCTGCGCCCCCTGCATTACCTCCATAGCAACGGCCCTCTCCAATTCCCTGATCTCTTCCGGAGCCATATCTATTTCGGATATCGATTTTGCCGTCGTCTCCTGCATAACGGTAAGATCAGGTTCCTCTGCCGTTTCCATAGCAGAAACCGTACTTTCTGTCTCTTCCGGTTCTACGATATAATAGGAAAGATTTCCTTCCTCCTCTCCTTCTATCACAACCTTAGGCGCGTTCTTTACGATTCCTTGTACAAATTCATCTTCAGATCTCCCTCTTTCCCCCAACGGATCTAAAGTAACCGCTTTCGTCTGGTCTCTTTCTTCTTTCTTGTCTTCCTGAATACTATTCTCTTCTACGTCAGTTCCCTTCGCGACGCTTTCCGCCGTTTTGCTGTCTATCAAGATTTTGGGCTGCTGTTCCATCAAAAGAGCCGCATCTTCTAAAATTTCATCCACTCTTTCTTGGATCATGGGAACTGCAGTCTTTTCCATCGTCTCCTCGACTTTACCCCGGATCATATCTTCAACGATATGGCGGACATCCATTTCCATATTCTGTGCCGTGATCTGTGCTGTCTTTTCGGCGCGGTTCGTAATATCCGTCATCCGCCTTACCGTTTCTTCCGAATCCTTTGCTTCTTTGGCAGCCTCTTTGGCAGAAATTTCTATATCTTTGGCCGTCTGGGTCACTTCCCCCATTGTTTTTTCTACTTCCGTGACCGTGTTCCTAATCGTAACATGCTTATCGTTCAACATGTCATATAAAAACAGTACTTCCTTATGGTTATTGTTAATGTCTTCGATCACAGTATCCGAATATTCATTAATAGCCATTATCTTTTCGTTTGTCAGCTTTTCTAATGCCCGCTCCGTCTGGGAAGAGGACTCCTCTATTGTCCCCGACACTACGTCGTCTAACTTTGACTGCATTCCATCTATTTCTTTGTTCAGGATATCCCTGATCTGCTCACCCGCAAACTTTTTGGTATCCTCATCTAATTCTTCTTTTCTTTTCGGCAGAAGAAAGCTCAGTACAAAAATTACCAAACCTACTACCAGCCAAACGATTACCGTTACATCCATTGGGAAGTCTCCTAAATTCTCATATCAAAGCTGCGCCGCCCGTCTAATTTTTGCACAGCCTCTTCATTTTCCTGTTTTCTTCTATGTTTTCCGCCGTCGCCTGAATACTGACCGTTTCCTTTTTCTTTAGCGTCATACTTTTTATTCGGATTTTCCGTGTCGTCGCTTTGGTGCACACGGCTCATATTCTGCTTGACCTCTTTATTGAAATGGGACTGAAAGTTGCCCTGATCCACTACTACTTTATTATCTTCATTTTGCTTGATCGACGAAAAATCCTGCGCTCTGGTCACTTGTCCCTGCAAAGATATCGAACCTATTGCCATATCTGTTCCCCCATTCCTTCTTCGACCGCAGTTGAAACTGCGGCCGATAAACTCCTGTCACACGCTAACCTCCATGTCACGGCTCTGCCACGACTAAAATCAGGATGAGAAATGCCGTATGAAAGCGAACAAGTTCGCTTAGGCAATTCTCGACGTGAGACTTAGAACTTCTAAGGCAGCCATGCTGCCTTTGTGAAGCAGCCTCTGCTGCGAGTGAAAACTGCCGTAGACAGTTAAAAGTTCTTCTCACACTAATCCCCATGCATATCACAAGCTTGCTTATGATACTGCTTAAATAGAAAATTGTAAAATCTTCGATTTTTCAATCTAA
>OFFL01000293.1_pt1 | contig 57408 bp, 58 predicted proteins | sample 1521391 | NCBI WGS metagenome assembly OFFL01 (sample SAMEA3504082, study PRJEB24116) | mouse gut metagenome | biome: mouse gut; feature: mouse-associated habitat; material: faeces | place: Denmark | collected 2011
ATGGCTTATCAAAATTTTGATTTTTAATAAATTTCATTCTTGATTCATAGCCTTTAATAGACGATTGTGATACACCTTGATTTTTCTTATATGGTAAAAAGTTTTCTTGATAAAATTCTGACAATAGTGGGACTTTTTTCTTCGCAACTTTGTCTTTATTTGGCATTTTATTTAGTCTTGTAATTTTTTCTTCAAGTTTCTCTCTAATTTCTTCTTTTGTACGACCGTAAATACAGCCAAACACAGTACTTGATAAGTCCATTCCTGTGTTCTCGAACAGACCCTTTAATTTTAAGTTCAATTATCATTTTTTCAACCTCTTTAATGATATTATCTATCGGAATAATTTCGATAGGCGGTGAAGAAATGATTTCTTGAATCACATTGTTTTTTATAATATTTTGATATGGCAGAGATTGCGATGTGAAAATATCAGAGTAATGTTCATTAGCATCACAATAGCCACGAAGAGAATGTATTGAGTAAATAATTTGTTTAGCCCAATTTTCCATTGCTATAAAATTTGTTTTAATAAATTCATCCATAGTATATTTATACCTCCAAAAGTGAAATAGATATAAATTATACCAAAAATTGGAAAGTTTTGCCAACTTATTATTAAATTGTATTTAAAATATAATTTTTTGTTTATGCGACAATCATTATATTATATTTTTATATGAAATTCTGCTAAACTTCTAAATACTTTATATAGTGATTATATAGCGTAGTTCCGTTTTCAACTGTTTGAGTTGTGCGACTATCGTCATTATAGATTATTAAAAAGGTAGTATAGGTTTTTTCTTGTGCCGTTGCTGTTCCTACTATCGCGCCTGTTGCTCCAAACAGTAACGCGCCAACAACGCCTCTTGTCATTGTATTGTCATTATCTTTTCCTGTATGGGTTTCGACTATAATAGTCTTTTTTATATCGTCTAATCTTCCCATAAGATTTTGAGCATTAGTTTCTTGTTGCTTACGTAGAGTTTCTTCAATACAACGTTTTTCTTGCTCTTGTGCTTCTTCATATTCGTCAACGGCATTTTGATATTTCGTTATCCAGCAACCATATAATATCGCATAAACAATTAAAGTGATTAGTGCAGCTATGCCAAGACTTGCAAATCCACCAGATGTGCCTAAAACATTTATAACTACAATTCCAATTATAAATGCACTTATAACAAGAATGCAAGCAACAACGGAAACAATATTTTTAATTTTTTCTTTTCCAACGTTGATTTTTGTTTTATATTCTTCGTAGGTACTTTTATCAATTATTTGCTTTTTCATATTGTATCTCCTATAATTTTATTTTTCTATTTCGTAAGTTTTTTCTATGGTTTTATATCCTTCACAAGATAATTCAAGTTTAAATGAAGTGCATTGTTGTAGTTCTGTCATAGTAAAATATTGATAATTTCCAAAGTGTAAAAATATTTTATTTGCTAAAGCACCATTACCAGTTTCTATCGCCATTGAATTATTAATGTATGTTGAATAAAATATAGCTGAATTAATGTAATTATTTTCTTCATCATAAATATAAATTTTTAATTTAACAATTTGGTCTTTCCAATATATATGCGGAATAGTTTGATTATTATTGAATTTAGTTAATAAATCTCCAGTAATTTTTATTAAATTTTCTTTAGTACTTTCCCACCCATTATATTGAATATTTAATTTGCTTTCGTCAAATAATGTTTCGAAAATACCACATTTAGAGCAGTAGCCGTCAGTTTCAAAACTATGTGTTAAAAGAGGAGTTTCGTTTATAAGTTTTGTGTCTTGACAAATTTCGCATATTTCTTTTGTGCTACCATGAGTAAAGCACGTAGCATTTTCGGTAACTATTTTGTAAGTATGTTCACTTAAATCAAGTTCTTTAGTTTTAGTAGCTGAGCAGTTATTACATTTGTAATTATTGTGTCCTTTGACAATACAAGTTGAAGGTGTGCTACTTATTAACTTGTAATCATGTTCTTTCAAATCCAATGTAGTAGTCTTTGTTTCGTGACACATAGAACATTCGGAAGTTTGATAACCTCTTGTTGTGCAAGTTGATTCTATAGTTAATTTGACTTCATAATTATGCGCAATAGTTAAAAGAGTAGTTTTACTCTCAAAACCACAGCGAGAGCATTTCTTAACTTCTTCGCCAGTTGTTTTACAAGTTGGAGCAGTATAAGAAGATTGAACTAAATCGTGTCCATTATCGCAATTTTCTTCGTTCAAAGGTTTTTCATCATCGCATGCACATAGAGAAAAAGTTAATAGAGTTATAAACACTAAACAAATAATATAAATAAATGATTTTTTCATAAAATACCTCTTATTACAATTATACTATTTTTTTATTATATTTGCAACATTTAATCCAACTTGGGTAGCAAGAGCAACAATGTAAGTATAAACTTGGATTTTATATGATTCATCAAATTCGTTGTAAACTTTTGCAATATTAGCAAAATGCTTATCATTTAGTAAATTCGTATAATCTTCCATAAACTTATCTGAAACAGTATATTTTGGTCTTTTTATAAGTTCAGTTGAAGTGTTTTCATTGACAGAAAATGTATTTGATTCATCGGTTAAGCCAAGCAAATAATCAGTTGATATATTAAAATAATTAGCAACCTTAATTATTCTATCTACTGAAGGAGTAGAATTTTTCCATTTGTTTATAGAATTTTGACTAAATCCACATTCTTTTTCAAGAGTAGTTTTGTCAATTCCTTTGGATTTGCATAATTCTAAGATTTTATCATAAATTGTCATATTATTATCTCCTTTATATTGACTTTAGGAATATTTTCCTATATAATATAGCTAGATTATTTGTGAGGTGAATAGTATTAAACAAGTCAATTTACATATCGTTTCCATTGAACAAGGACGAATAATATTTGTTTGCAACATTTCCCCAGAAGAAATGATTCAACACAAAGATGAAATAGAGAAATATTGCTTGGGTGATTATAATGACCCTTGGGAATTTGAATGGTTGATTGACTTATCTACCGCAGTAATGTGTAGTGAGTGTATTAATTGTTGGAAATACAATGCAACAATTATTTAGTTTTTTTTACAGGTAATTTGCTATTGATTTCATTGATTTTTAACTCACTATCTATTAATCCACAAAGCATTTTAAAACAATTAACAACTTCATCAATAGAAAAATTTATCATTTTAATAATATGAACACTATCATTGCCAAACAGTCTAATTAAGCGGGTGCAAACTTCAGTATAAAAATCGCAATTCATTTTTTCTATACGATTTGCTAATGTTAATTTAATTATATTATCTTGTTTAATTTCTTTAACGTTAATTAGATAATCCCAAACAAGCCACTCAAGAGCCATGCGTAACCCTGCACCAATTAAATCGCTTAAACATTCTTCTTTTGCCTTCATTGTTTGAGTATAAATTCTATATGCGTTAGGTGAAAGATTTTTAATGCTTTTAGGCAAATCATTATACTCGGAAATAGGGTAGCAATATATTATCTTAGACTTAACCATGTTTTGACTTACACCAACTTCTTCTTTTACAACAAAAATAGGTTCATTACAGTGAATACATCTATGCAATTCAAGAACGGTTGTGTTTTGCTGAAAATCTGTAAATTTATTAGATTTTTCTATAATACGTGATTTAGAATTTTGAATATTGTCTTTATGACAATAAGGGCATTTTTCAGGGAAGTTCATATTTTTATCTCCTTGTTCCGTTCAAAAAGAGCGGAATTATTTTTTTGTAAAAATATTAGGAAAATTTATTTTTTTTAATGCGGAATCATTTTTTTTGTGATATACTTTTTAATATAGTTAAAAGTATTCTGATTAAAACGGAGTTATTTCTGTTATTGTGTAAACAGAACTTAGTATTTACTGCTAAGTTCATGTGAAAAGTATCACAGACAAATAAAAATCCGTTTGCGAAGAGAATTTTGCATGGATTTTTATTTGTTATCGGAACGAACGAGCGGTGCAATGTTTTTGAAAATATTGACTATTTACAAAATTATGTATGTTTTTTTTATAATCTATATGGTATAATTTATTTCAGAAAATATTTTTCGAATTATTAACATAGAAAAATAGAAAAATGCTGTGAGGTGGACGAATGGATACAAAAATTTTACTTGAAAACGGAACTAATGAGTTGGAAGTCCTTGAATTTACGTTAGGGGAAAATTCTTACGGGATTAACGTTGCTAAGATCAGAGAAATTATTCCTTATCAGGCGGTTACGCCAGTACCGAATGCACATCCGAGTATTGAAGGTATTTTTATGCCGAGAGATATCATGATTACAGCGATTGATTTAAAGAATTGTCTTCAAAGAGGGACCTCAGAAGCCGGGGGATTGTTTATTATTACAAACTTTAATAAACTTGACATAGCGTTCCATGTCGATACGGTAGTAGGGATACATCGTGTTTCGTGGAAGGATATCATTAAACCGGGAGCTACGGTTTCTACGACGGAAGATGGCATTTCTACAGGAATTATCAAATTTAACAATAAACTGATTATTATTCTTGATTTTGAAAAAATCGTAACGGATATTAATCCTGAGACTGGTTTGAATACGGCGGAGATCGACACATTGGGCGACAGACAGCGTAGCGACGTTCCGATTTTAATTGCCGAGGACTCCGCGCTGCTTAATAAACTTATTGTAGACTCTTTGAAAAAAGCGGGCTATCATAATCTGATACATACGGCAAACGGTGAAGAAGCATATAAGGTCATTTCTACGTGCAAAGCGGAAGGAACATTGCGTGATCATGTGCAATGTGTAATTACGGATATTGAAATGCCTATTATGGACGGGCATCGTCTTACGAAATTGATCAAAGATGATGATGAAACAAAGAATATTCCGGTTATTATTTTCTCTTCTTTGGTAAATGAAGAAATGAAGCGAAAAGGTGAGGCATTGGGAGCAAATGCACAGTTATCTAAGCCGGAGATTGCTAATTTGGTAAAGGTTATTGATTCTTTGGTTTTAGAAAATAAGTAATAAGCAGGATATAAAAATCTTTTAGGAACCGGAATATGGAAGATATTCCGGTTCCTTTTGTGAGTGGATACCGGTTTTAATATGTGTACAGGGGAGGCGGATAATGAAAGAAGATTTTGTCATTTTGAAAGAGAAGATTGCCGATGCAGACATGGTTTTAGTCGGAATTGGAGAGGAATTTGGCAGTACGGAAAAGCAGATATGCGAAAGCGGTAAGTATCAAGCCGTTTTTTCCCGGATATCTGCAGAAAATGAATGGATGCTGCCATATATTTATTCTAAAATAATGGCATTGGAAACGGAAAAAGCAGCATATAATCATTTGTCAGGACTTTTGAAAGGGAAAAATTATTTTATTATTTCTTTGCGAGCCGACGACATGGTATATGAGGAGGAGTTTGGCTTTTTACAAGACAGAATCGTAACTCCTTGCGGGGGGATAAGAAAGCTGCAATGTGAAAAGAATTGTGAAGGCAGGGTCTATGATGTACCTGCAGAGACGGCGGAAAATTTAAAACAAGTTCTGTCAGGTGATTTTTGTACGTTCAGAGACGGCATACTGTCTGCTCCCAAATGTCCGAATTGCGGGGCAGATCTTGTTTTTAACAAAATCGGAGCAGAAAAATATTGTGAAGCCGGATATCTGCCCATGTGGGAAAAATATATGAAATGGCTTCAGGGAACGCTGAATCATAAAATATGTATTATAGAGCTGGGCGTAGGAATGAAATATCCTTCCGTAATAAGGTGGCCTTTTGAAAAAACGGCATTTTTTAACAATAAGGCGTTTTTCTTCCGTATCCATAAAAAATTGTATCATCTAACGGAAGAATTAAATGCAAAGGGGAGGGCGGTCGCTCAAAATCCTATTGAATTTCTGACAAATTCGTTTGAATAACAGACATATATATGATAAACTAGACCATATATAGCGATAAAGATTCTTGTCTAGGTAAGGCAGAAGTCTGTGCATAATACGAATGAAAGAGGGGACAGACATTTCATGAATTCGAATGAAGAGTATTTAGATAGCTTATTAAAAGCGGTAACAAGCGGTCAGGGCTTGGAGACAAGTACGGACGCGGATCATAAAAAACCGGAAAATGATATAGAAAACGAGTTTATTTTGGATGCACCGGAATGGGATGAAGATGCACCGGAAGGCGTGCCGGATGAGATATCCATAGATAAGTTGGACTTTGAGGAAACAGGAGCAGGACAGCCAGACAGTATTGCAGCGGATGAAGACCGTCCGGAAGAAGCGGCTTTGCTCGATCCGGGAGCGTTGTTTTTTGAGGGGGAAGAAGAAACGGAGGACGATCTGTTTATCAGTAATATAAGTGAAACTTCTCCTATTACTGAAGAAAGCGATGACAGTGAGATAGGAGATCTTTTTTTCTCGGAGGAGGCAGCGGAAGAGGAAATGCCGGAGGATACGGCATCGGACGATACTGGAACGGAAGAAATCGGCGCTGTGGCCGAAGAGGAACTGGAAGATCTTTTTTCGGCAGACGACGCGGATGACGGTTTGGATATTGCCGCAGATCTGGATGCTTTGGGAGGGCTTGCATCAGAAGAAACCGATGCAATAAGCCCATTAGAAGATTTGGAAGATTTAAGTATATTGGCAGACCAAAATGAAGCGGACGATGAGTTGGAAGATCTGATTCTGGCAGCCGATTCGATGGAAGAGCCTATGGAAGAACTGGTTGGAGGAAACGATGACGAGGGATTTCAGGAGATCAGTGATCTTTTGGCAAACGCGGGCGACGGTGACGAAGAGATGCTTGCGATGCTCAGCGGCGTAGGAGAAGAAGAAGCAGGAGATATCGGACTTTTTGAGGAGGATCCTGAAGAGACGGAGGGCGGAGACGCAGAGATACCTTTAGAAGAAGAGAAAAAAGGAAGGAAAAAGAAAGCCAAGAAAGAAAAAAGGGGAAAGAAAGCGAAAGCATCGGAAGAACCCGGGGATGCGGACGGAAATGAAAACGGAGTAGTGGTTGAGGAAAAGCCGAAAAAGCAAGGCGCGCTGGCTAAATTTATGGACTTTCTATTCGAAGAAGAGGAAACAGCAGGCGGAAATCAGGAAGCCAGCATCGACGAGTTATTGATGGGAGAAGGCGCCGATGAGAACGCAGCCATTCTTGCGGAACTAGACAAAGAAAAAGAGGATAAAAAATCAGGTAAAAAGGAGAAGAAAAAAGGCAAGAAAGGGAAAAAGGGAAAAGAAAAAGAAGCGGCCGGCGACGGAGAAGAAATGGACGAGGACGCAGAAGAAGAAAAGGGTAAAAAACCTAAGAAAGAGAAGAAGAAAAAAGAAAAGAAAGAAAAAGAACCGTCAGCGCCGGAAGAACCTAGTAAAAAAATTTCGGCAAAAAAAATTCAGGTGGTAGCGATTTTATGTTTATCCGTTACGGCAGCTATTATGCTCGTCGTTTACTTAGTTCCTCCGGCATTAGATAAGGGGAAAGCAAGGGACGCTTATTATGCTAAAGACTATGAGCAGGTAGCCGAGGGCTTTTACGGAGAAAAATTGAGTGAAAGCGACGAAATCATGTATAACCGGGCTATGACGATCTTAAGATTCCAAAGAAAGATCGACGCCTATAACAGTTATATGTATATGGGAAAAGAAACAGATGCTTTGAATCAATTGATAGAAGCCATTAACAGATATGAAGATGTGTATGAAGACGCCGTAAAATATAATGTGATCGGCGAGATTGACGGTTTGTACCAGACGGTGCTGGACGCTCTGCAAAATCGTTATGGGCTGAGTATTTCAAGAGCAATGGAAATTTATGCAATAGAAGATGATTTTGAGTATACGCTAATGCTGGAATCTATTGTCAGCGGGATTGAGTATGAAGCGCCGCCGGCAGAAAACGGAGACGCAAGCGGACAGACGGAGGTGGCAGATCCTGCGGAACAGCCGGCAGATTTACAAACAGAAACGCCGGTACAGCAGCCTTCCGAGGGAGAGCAGACGACGCCGGAAGAAGCGCCGGCAGAATAAAAAGACAGTGTACGGTTGATGAGGACAGAGGAAGAAGATAAGTGATAGCAATTATTGATTATGATGCGGGAAATATGAAAAGCGTGGAAAAAGCGGTGCAGGCGCTCGGTGGGAAAGTGGCTGTGACAAGAGACAGAGAAGAAATTCTGCAGGCAGACAAAGTGATTCTACCGGGAGTCGGCGCTTTTGGCGATGCGATGAATAAGATCAGAGGCTATGGGCTGGAGGATGTCATACAGGAAACAGTTTATAGGGAAATTCCCTTTTTAGGGATCTGCCTTGGGCTGCAGCTTCTTTTTGAACGAAGCGAAGAGTGCGAAGGAGTACGGGGACTGGGGATTTTAAAAGGAGAAATCTTAAAGATTCCGGATAAAGGAGAGATAAAAGTTCCTCATATCGGTTGGAATTCATTGAAGTTTCCGAAGAAAAGCAAGCTTTTTTCTGGAATTGATGAAGATTCCTATGTGTACTTTGTCCATTCCTATTATTTAAAGGCAAAAGAAGAGGAGATTGTGGCGGCGACGACGGAATACGGCACATTGATTCATGCAGCAGTTGAAAAGGATCATATTTTTGCCTGTCAGTTTCATCCGGAAAAGAGTTCTGATGTGGGACTTGCTATTTTGAAAAATTTTATCTGCTCAGGGTGAGAGGAAATAACGGAGAGACATTGTACCGGTGAATTTTAAGTCTGTTTTTATTTCATGCCTGTTTTGTTGTTTGACAGGTATTTTATGAAAGCGGACGGATGGGAGTCAGAATGCATACAAAAAGAATCATTCCCTGTTTGGACGTACATAACGGCAGGGTGGTAAAGGGCGTTAATTTCGTGGATCTTAAAGATGCGGGAGATCCGGTAGAGATTGCAGCGGCTTATGATAAGGCAGGCGCGGACGAGTTGGTATTTCTTGATATTACGGCTTCTTCGGATGCGCGGGCTACCGTAGTGGATATGGTGCGCAGAGTGGCAGAAAAAGTATTTATTCCCTTTACTGTCGGCGGAGGAATCCGCACAATAGAAGATTTTAAAGCAATCTTAAGAGAAGGTGCAGATAAGGTTTCCGTCAATTCTGCGGCGATTGCCCGACCGGAACTGATCAGCGAAGCGGCGGATAAATTTGGAAGTCAGTGCGTCGTGGTTGCAATCGACGCAAAGCGCCGGAACGACGGGAGCGGTTGGAATATTTATAAAAACGGCGGACGGATCGACGTAGGGATCGACGCTGTGGAGTGGGCAATGAAAGCGGATAAGTTAGGCGCAGGAGAGATTCTTCTGACCAGTATGGACTGCGATGGGACAAAATCAGGATACGATATGGAACTGACAAAGACCATTGCCGAACATGTTTCCGTTCCGGTCATTGCGTCCGGCGGCGCAGGGAATGTAGAGCATTTTTACACTATGTTGACGGAGGGGAAGGCAGATGCGGCGTTGGCGGCATCTTTGTTTCATTTTAAAGAATTAGAGATAAAAGAAGTAAAAGAATATTTAAAAGGAAAAGGTGTTTCTGTCCGTTTATAAGCGTATAAGGATTCTCTAAGTTGTCAAATATGTCAGCTGAGGAAATCTAAGCTGCACAAACTGCCAGAGAGTGTTTTGGAAAATGAATTTTCAAACACGCCCTAGAGCAGTGCGAAGAGTGTCAGGCAGGGGCATTCTTCCGATCATATTATGGCAGGAATATGAAAATAAGCATTCTTTCATGGGTGAATTGTGCTGTTTAGGCAGCATGAAGGGATGTGGAAGGATTTGAAAAGTAACTGTTACGGAGAGCAAAATCTATGGGAATGATAGAAAACGATTGGCTGGAAAGTGTAAGCGCTGAATTTAAAAAACCTTATTATCAGCAATTATATAAATTTGTCAGGGAGGAATATAATACCCGCGTTATTTATCCTCCGGCGGACGATATCTTTAATGCGCTGCATCTGACGCCGCTCAGTAAGGTGAAAGTGTTGATTCTGGGGCAGGATCCTTATCACAATGAGCGTCAGGCGCATGGGTTGAGTTTTTCAGTGCTGCCGGAACAAACAGAGATACCGCCTTCTTTGCAGAATATTTATCAGGAATTGCATGAAGATCTGGGATGTTATATTCCGAATAACGGTTATTTGGAAAAATGGGCAAAACAGGGGGTATTGCTGTTAAACACCGTATTGACGGTGCGTGCCCATCAGGCAAACTCCCATCAGAAAAAGGGATGGGAAGAGTTTACGGATGCGATCATTCAGGCAGTCAACGCGCAGGAAAGGCCGATCGTATATATGCTTTGGGGGAAACCGGCGCAGAGCAAGATCCCCATGTTAAATAATCCGAGGCATTTGATTTTAAAGGCTCCGCATCCGAGTCCGCTTTCTGCATACAGGGGATTTTTCGGATGCAGACATTTCAGTCAGGCCAACGATTTTTTAATAAAGAATGGAACGGAGCCTATTGACTGGCAGATAGAAAATATAGACCGGAGTTAGCAAAAACGGGAAAGAGAACAGGTACTTAGGCTGATTTCCCGTTTTGCGGACAAAATGCCGGAGACCTATTTCATAATCATAATGGGGGAATACAGATGACAAAACAAATTGAGAACATAGTTTCTTTTCCTGTCAATGCACAGAGAAACTCCTTTTTTGGGGCTCTTTCTTCTATTCTTCTGTATCGGAACGCTTACACAGAAGACACTCCCTTTTTCTGCGGCAAATACCAACGTAACTGTATACGATGCGGCAGTTGTGGGAACGAATCTTTTATCCATAAACATCACCTTCAAATATATCAATATTTGATCACAATAACAGGCTGCGCATATTTTTGGACGGATAAAGAAATTGGTAATTCGTACAACAAACAATACATAGCTGACGAATTTTCAGAGACTGCGCTTGACCGGCTGTCTTTAGCCTTATATGCATCCGGTTATCATTATGAGTCAATGAACAAGAACACGGAAGAAACAGTTCTGTTTGATAGAATAAAGCGGTCTATCGGGGAGAAACAGCCCGTCTTAATCAAATTGGGTCTTGGCGATTTATGGGCAGTCATAACAGGCTACCATGATGATAAAAACCTTCCATACTTAATGAAATTTCGCCATTCACCGCAGCTTAATAAGGATTGGTATCATAAGCTCAGCAGTATCGTTTTCATAACAGATCAATATGATAGTACGATTTCCTTGTCTGAATCTCTCAATCATATGATTCATCACTTAAATACCGGCAATAGGAATAAACTGGAACAAAAGATATATCAAAAGTTGGAAACGGAACCGGATGGAAAAAAACTTGGCAAGTGGCTAAATCAAATGAATGGTCTTGCCATAGAAACCAGATGGCATGCATCTGAATGTTACCGAAACACGCTGGCGCCTATGCTTGACAACGATAAGGGGAAAAAGTTTCTTTTAGAAGCAGCCGGTCTGCATCTTCATTTCCATGATCAGGCATGGAAAATATGGGGGCTTTTGGGTGTTTCGCCGCAGACTTACTATTGCTTGCCCCGCAACATCAATGAATTGTTGGATAAATCGTCTACCAGAGCGGAGCTTAAATCTTTATTTCAAGAAGTCTTTTCGATAGACCGTCAAGTGTCTCACTTATTACAGGAATGCTTATCTTTGCTGTGACCGTGTGTAGACAGGATTGCCGCGCTGGCCACAGTGCGGCAGTCCTGTCTATGTGTTAGTCTGTTTTCTGTATATTTTCCGCAAGTCTTTCTGCAAGGTCTTATTTGGTACTCTTTTTAATGATCCTCACATACTGGTGTACTACCGGATTATATTTTACTAAATGGCTTGCCTGAATTTTTATCTGCCGCGTTGGTCTACGCTCCGCTTCGGTCCGTGCTGGACGTGTGCCATTGGCACACAGCACCGTCAGTCAATGATGCAGTAGAAGGGAGTTTTGGCAAGCAAAAATGTGTAGTTAATTGGTAAACGGAGCACTAGGCAAGTTTCTTTTATCATATGTAATTTTTTTACTCTTTTCATGATAGGTGTGTTCTCTATAAGGAATACAATTTGTTTCGAAACGGTCGTACCAACCAAACGAGGCATTGGGTATGGCAGTTTTTTATTTTAGTTGACAAATATAGTAGAAAGATGTATAGTGTTCCTGTAAAGAACCACTATTGCAAGGAGAGAGAATGGAAGAATCGGTAATCGTTGGAAAGTTAATAGAGTTTGGACTGACAAGGCAGGAGGCAGTCATTTATCTATGTCTTTTTCAAAACGGAGAACTTACGGGATACGAGGTGGCGAAGCAGACCGGAATTTCCCGATCTAACGTATACAGCGCGCTGGCGGGATTAGTAGAAAAGGGAGCCGCATATGTATTGGAGGGAAACGCCAGTAAATATATACCGGTAAGCGTGGAGGAGTTCTGTGATAATAAAATAAGGAGTCTTAACGAGAGGAAAAAATATCTGGTAGAAAATATTCCTCAAATAAGTAAAGCCAGCGAGGGATATATTACGATAGAAGGATATAAGCATATTTGCGATAAAATACATCATATGTTTCAAAATGCCAAACAGAGGATTTATCTATCGGCTTCTTCCAAGGTGGTGCTTCAATGGGAGAAAGAGCTGAAGGAATTGGCGGAAAGAAAGATCAAAGTAGTTCTTATTACAGATAAGCAGATAGAGATAGAGGGAAGTATCTTATATCTTTCGAAGCATTCTGATACTGACGGGGAAGAAACGGGAGCTTCAGAAGGAGAGCAGCTTCGGCTCATCATTGATTCGGCTTATGTGCTGACCGGGGAAATTTCCGGGGAGGACGGAGATACCTGCTTATACTGCGGGCAGAAGAATTTTGTAAACGTGTTTAAAGAGGCGCTCAGAAATGAGATCAGACTGATAGAGCTTACAGAAGAGAGGAGAGTTTTATAAGATGAAAAAAGTACCTTTTGTGACAAAAGAAAAGGTGGAGGAAATTGTAAAAGAATATCCCACCCCTTTTCATATTTACGACGAGAAAGGAATCCGGAAAAATGCGAAGGCGTTAAAGGAGGCTTTTGCATGGAATCCGGGATTTAAAGAATATTTTGCCGTGAAAGCGACACCGAATCCGTATCTGATCGGTATACTCAGGGAATTTGGCTGCGGCTGCGACTGCTCTTCTTTAACGGAACTTATGCTCAGCAATGCGATGGGGATCAAAGGAGAGGATATTATGTTTTCTTCCAATGCGACTCCCGCGGAAGAATTTGCATATGCCGCTAAAATAGGCGCAGTCATCAATTTGGATGATATTACGCATATTGAATTTTTAGAGAAAACCATCGGAAAACTGCCGGAAACGCTAAGCTGCCGCTTCAATCCGGGCGGGCTGTTTAAGATCAGCAACAATATCATGGATAATCCGGGAGATGCAAAATACGGCTTTACTACGGAGCAGATGTTTGAAGGATTTAAGATCTTAAAAGAAAAAGGAGTAAAAAACTTCGGAATCCATGCGTTTCTGGCAAGCAATACGGTGACGAACGAGTATTATCCTACGTTAGCGAAAACATTGTTCGAGCTTGCCGTTTCTCTTGAAAAAGAAACGGGAGCGGATATAAAATTTATTAATTTATCGGGAGGGATCGGGATTCCTTATACTCCCGACCAAAAGCCGAACGATATCTATGAGATCGGAAAAGGTGTAAAAGAAGCGTATGAACAGATCTTAGCGCCGGCAGGTATGGGGGACGTGGCGATCTATACAGAGCTTGGGCGCTTTATGATGGGACCCTACGGTCAGCTTGTGACTACGGCGATCCATGAAAAACACACCCATAAAGAGTATATCGGGCTGGATGCCTGCGCCGTTAACCTGATGCGGCCGGCGATGTACGGGGCCTATCATCATATTACGGTATTGGGGAAAGAGGATAAACCTTGCGACCATGTATACGATATAACGGGATCTTTATGCGAGAACAATGATAAATTTGCAATTGACAGAAAACTGCCGCAAATTGATATAGGGGATTATCTTGTCATCCATGATACCGGCGCCCACGGATTTTCCATGGGATATAATTATAACGGTAAATTGAAATCGGCGGAGCTGCTTTTAAAAGAAGACGGCAGCGTGAAACTGATCCGCCGTGCGGAAACGCCGAAAGACTATTTTGCAACGTTTGACTGTCTGGATATTTATGATAAATTTGATTTTGACGTATAAAAGAAAATTTTGGCTGAAATGTTACCGGTTTGCCGAAAAATTTTGCCGAATTTAAAAAAAGCACTTGATTTTATGAACGGTATATTATATACTACATCTTGTGTTGCGAAAGCTTATTGACTGGCAGCACAGGAAATGCCGGCGTGTCGGAATGGCAGACGAGGCAGACTCAAAATCTGTTGTGGGCAACCACGTATGGGTTCAAGTCCCATCGCCGGCATCCTATGGCGTGAAGCTGGACAAACTGTCCATGTTTCGCGCTGTTTTTGTATTTAGAGAAATATAAGCGTGTCAGTCCATTAGTGTGTTTTACGCTGCGAAATCAGACAGAGGGTAATCGGCGAACGGTTAGCCTCTTATTTGATTATGTACGGCAGGGTCGTTCAAGAAAGTGTGTTAAAGATAAAGGAGGAATTCCATGAAATTCATTCACTGTGCAGATCTGCATCTTGATTCCAAAATGAGCACCAACCTTGATAAAGAGAGAGCAAAGGAGAGAAGGTCGGAAATCCTCGATACTTTTGTCCGGATGGTCAGATACGCTTCAAAAAATGAAATAGCGGCAATTCTGATAGCGGGAGATATGTTTGATACGAAAAATATTTCCGCAACGGTCAGAAATACCGTGTTACATAGTATTGCCGGCCATTCCCATATTACGTTTTACTATTTAAAAGGAAATCATGACAGGGATAATTTTCTCTCGGGGCTGGAAGAGATCCCGGCAAATCTAAAATTGTTTTCTTCCCGATGGACTACCTATGAAGAGGCAGGAGGGAAGATAGCGGTTTCGGGATTGGAACTGTCCGCGGAAAATGCCGGATCGGCCTATGTATCCCTTATCTTGGATCCCAAACGGTTTAACATCGTGATGCTCCATGGTCAGGAAACGGAAAGGCAGGCGAAAGATAAGGCAGAGTGTATTAACATAAGAGCGCTTCGGAATAAAGGAATCGATTATCTTGCTTTAGGCCATGTCCACGCTTATAAAAAAGAACAACTGGATACAAGAGGAATCTATTGTTATGCCGGCTGTTTGGAAGGACGGGGATTTGACGAATGCGGCGGGCATGGGTTTGCAGTGCTGGATATAGATGAAGCTACCGGTAAATATACGCATGAATTTGTTCCTTTTGCCAAAAGGAAACTATATACGGTGAATGTGGATGTGACCGGATGCCAAAGGACGGCGGAAATGGTATCCAAGGCGGCTTTGGCGTTACAACAAGAGGGCTGCGAAGAGGAAAGCCTTGTCAAAATCACATTGAGGGGTATGCTGGATGTGGAATGTGAAAAAGATATTTCCTATTTTCTTTCAAGATTCCGGTCCCGATATTATTTTGTGAAAGTGTATGACGAAACTACGCTTAAGGTGGAGATGGACGACTATCGGTTCGACGAGTCGTTAAAAGGCGAATTTGTGCGGCAGGTCATGTCGGATCCGTCCATTTCGGAAGAAGACAAAAAGATTGTTATCCGGTACGGGTTACAGGCAATTGCAGGCGAGGAGGTACAGTGACGGTGAAGATCATATCTTGTTATGTGGAGAATTTCGGAAAGCTCCATGATTATTCCGTTGATTTTTCGGACGGCCTGAATATTGTCTGTGAAGAAAACGGATGGGGGAAGAGTACCTTCGCCGCCTTTGTAAGAGCTATGTTTTACGGGCTGGAGGGGGAAAGAAAACGAAATTTGCTTGAGAATGAGCGAAAAAGATATAAACCATGGCAGGGCGGTGTTTTTGGAGGGAAACTGACCTTTGAAATACAGGGAAAAACATATCAGATTTCCCGTGTTTTTTATGATAAAGAAGCCAATGATGAATTTGAACTTAGAGACGCCCAGACCAATCTGCTATCCAAAGATTACAGTAAGAAGATCGGGGAAGAGATCTTTCAGATCAACAGAGAATCTTTTATGAGGACGATCTTCATAGGGCAGAGCGATTGTAAGACGTCTCCTACCGACGATATCAATGCAAAAATCGGAAATCTTGCGGATCATGCCAACGACCTGAATCACTTTGAAGAGGCCGATAAAAAATTAAAAGAAATTTTAAACAGCCTGACTCCGGAACGCGTTACGGGTTCCATTGCAAAAAGAAGGGAAGAAATCGCAGGATACGAGCGTATCGTACAGGACGGGGAAGAAATTGTCGAAAGCCTTGACATATATCAGGATCTTTTACATAAAGAAGAAGCGGAATATGAAGCATTAAAGGAGCGGTTAAAGGAAACCGGCGAGGAGCAGCAAAAAGTTTCCAAACTGCAGTCCGTGCTGGCAAAGAGATCGGAATGGGAGAGATTAAAAAAATCGGTGTTAAGAAAAAAAGAAGAGGCCCAATTGCTGACGGGGAAATTTCCCGGAGAGATTCCGCCCGCGGAAAAAGTAAAAGAAAAAATCTCGGAATGCGGAGATATGGAAAAGGCTTTTGAAAGGCTGTCCATGTGTCAGGTTCCGGAGGCAGAAAAAGCGGAACTGTCCGCATTGACGTCTGCGTTTCAGAAAGGCATACCCGCTAAAGAAGATCTGGAAGAGAAAATCGGGGAGGCCGGAAGGCTTCGGAAGATCGTTTTGGAATACAGTTCGGAACAGATGAGCCCAAAAGAGAGGGAACGGCTTGAAGAATTGGAGTTCTGCTTTGGAGAGGACACGGAAAGCGTAGCTTCGGTAGTCGGAAAATGGAACGCCAGAAATACAAAGAAAGCGGCCTTACCTTCCAATCAGGCAGCATTGACGGCGTTAAAGGCTTCTGTGGCAGGAAAGCAACCGCAGAATTCCCTAAAACGGACTGTTTTCCCGATCATAGGAGCAGTGATTGCCATAATGGGAGTCCTTATTACGATCGCGTCCTTTTTAACGGTGGGAATGGCTATGATCGTTGCAGGGGCGCTTATGATTATTTTGCCGATTCTTTTAGGAAAGAAAAAAGCGGAACCGGAGCAGAACCAAGTGTCTCCGGAACTGGAGCGTTTAGAGCGGATCATTGAGGAAGATATGCGGTTTATTGCCGTAGCCGACCAAGAGGTGAGCAACTATCTGCAAGTCCACGGAAAGAGTTTCGACGAGCATACGGCCTTTGCCGCTTTGCAGGAGATTACGGAAGAAGCCGTGGAATATTCGTCTTTGAAGAAAAAAGCGAGAAAAGCAAAGGAGGGCGTACAGGCGGCAGAGATAGAAACCATACGGAAGTCAATAGACACTTTTTTCTTACAATACGGGATCGTCTCGTCGGAGCCGAGATATGCTGACGACTTATACGCGCTCAGGAATAAGGCGGCCAGATATGCAGAACTGACGCTTAAGAGAGAGAAGCTTGAAAAGGCGCAGGCTCAATATAACGCCATGCGGGCAAATATGGATGCGTTTTTACGAGAATACGGTTATGAACCTGCCGACGACTGCCTGTTACAATTGTATCATATCAGGGAAACAATGGAAGAGCGCCAGTACGCTTTAGAAGCTTTTCAGGATATGAAAGCAGAATTAAACAGATTTGAAGCGGAAACGGATATTCCGGCGCTGGAGCAGATACAGACGGAAGAAAATCTGGCTTCACTGGAAGAATTGAATCAAAGGATGGTGCGGCTTACGGAGGAGATGGAGCAGGTGCATCATACGATTATCAACTATAATAAGAACCTGGAAGACCTTCAGGAAAGATATGACGAGCGGGAAGAGTGCCGTATAAAGTTAAAGGAACTGAAAGCCCTGCAGACGCAGGAACAGAAGAAATACGGACTTGTTTGCAAAGCACGCAGCAAACTGGGAGCGGCAAAGGAGGTTATGACGGCTAAATATGCAGATCCTTTGCTGGAAAGTTTCGGTAAATATTATGAAATGATATCGGGGGATCCGGCCGATCCTTTCTATATCGACGCCAATGCGGCCGTTACGGTGGACGAGCTTGGCAGGCAGAGGGATACAGACGCCCTCAGTACGGGATACAGGGATCTTGTCGGTATCTGTCTTAGGACCGCGCTTGTGGATGCAATGTATCAAAAAGAACGGCCGCTTCTTATTATGGATGATCCTTTTACGAATCTGGACGATGAAAAGATGAGAAAGGGGAAAACTTTTTTAGAAAACATTGCACAAACCTATCAGATTATTTATTTCACATGCAGTCATTCCAGAAGCTGATAAACCGCTGTATTTTCTTTTTCTGCCCCGCATAGGAAACCGCTGTGTGGAGGCGGAAGGCTTGAAAACCTTTCAATTGCAAGACTTTTAGGCTGTCCTTTTAGGCTGTCAAGAAAAAATACTTGACAGTGTAATAAAGGTGTAGTATGATGGCAAAGGTGCTAAAAGGAAGTGTCGGCAAAATCAGCGAAGGGTGAACCGGCGTGGATGTTTCCGGATACGGAAACGGGAAACGCACACATGGTTATGGAATATGGAAAAGATTGTAGAACAGGGACTTTTATATGATTTTTACGGAGAACTTCTGAATGAGCATCAAAAGCAGATTTATGAAGCGCTGGTCTACAATGATATGTCCTTAAGCGAGATCGCGGATGAACAGGGGATCAGCAGACAGGGCGTGCATGACCTGATTAAAAGGTGCAATAAGGCGCTTGCAGGATATGAAGACAAACTGCATCTTGTAGAAAAATTCCAAAATGCAAAGAAAAAGGTACATTTGATCGACCGGATCGCAGAAAGCGTGGAAGAAGGCGATACAAAAGAGCTTTATGACAGATTGAAGCAGATCAGGAAACTATCCAATGAAATTTTAGAGGAGTTATAGCAGATGGCATTTGAAAGCTTGACGGATAAACTACAAAATGTTTTTAAGAATTTAAGGAGCAAAGGCCGGCTGACGGAAGAGGATGTAAAGATTGCGCTGAAAGAAGTAAAAATGGCTCTTTTAGAGGCGGACGTAAACTTTAAGGTCGTAAAACAGTTTGTAAAATCCGTGGAAGAGAGAGCGGTCGGCAGCGATGTGTTAAACGGCCTCAATCCCGGTCAGATGGTCATTAAGATCGTAAACGAAGAAATGGTTTCCCTGATGGGATCCGAAACGACAGAGATACCTATGCAGCCGGGAAAAGCCATTACGGTGATCATGATGTGTGGACTTCAGGGCGCCGGTAAGACGACGACTACGGCCAAAATAGCAGGGAAGTTAAAGCTAAAAGGAAAGAAACCTCTTCTGGCAGCCTGCGATATTTACAGACCGGCAGCGATCAGGCAGTTACAGGTGAACGGGGAAAAGCAGGAAGTGGATGTTTTTTCCATGGGAGAGAATCATAAGCCCGTAAATATTGCAAAAGCGGCCTTGGAACATGCGCAGAAAAACGGTCATAACGTAGTGATTCTGGATACGGCAGGACGGCTTCATATTGATGAAGCTATGATGGAAGAGCTGCAGGAGATCAAAGAGGGGATCCAGGTTCATCAGACCCTTCTTGTAGTAGACGCTATGACGGGGCAGGATGCGGTCAACGTAGCCAAGGAGTTTGACGATAAAGTAGGGATCGACGGCGTCGTTTTATCCAAGATGGACGGCGATACCAGAGGCGGCGCGGCTCTTTCCGTAAAAGCCGTAACGGGAAAACCGATTTTTTATGTCGGTATGGGGGAGAAGCTTTCCGATCTGGAACAATTTTATCCCGACCGGATGGCAGGGCGCATTCTCGGTATGGGCGATGTGCTGAGCCTGATTGATAAAGTGCAGGCCAATATCGATATTGACGAAGAAAAAGAAAAGAAAATGGCTGCCAATATGAAGAAAGGGAAATTCGATTTTGAAGATTACCTGGAAAGCATGAAGCAGATGAAAAATATGGGAGGCCTCTCCAGTATTTTGAGTATGATGCCCGGCATGGGAAGTAAAATGGGCGATATAGAGTCCATGATAGACGAAAAGCAGCTTGCAAGAACGGAAGCCATCGTACTTTCCATGACGTTGGAGGAAAGAAGAAATCCCAAGCTTTTAAATCCAAGCAGAAAACACCGCATTGCAAAAGGCGCAGGTATTGACATCAGTCAGGTAAACCGATTTATCAAGCAGTTTGAACAGAGCCAGAAGATGATGAAGCAGTTTGGCGGTATGGGAGGCAAAAAAGGCAAAGGCCTCTTCGGCGGTCTGGGGGGAATGAAATTTCCTTTCTGACGTCTGGTCTTTTAGAGAAAGAACTAGAAAATTCCGATTATCGGATCGTTTTTCTATTTCTATATATTTTTAAAATTAACGCGGAGGTGAAAAAACATGGCAGTTAAAATCAGATTAAGAAGAATGGGACAGAAGAAAGCTCCTTTTTATAGAATCGTTGTTTCTGATTCCAGATCTCCCAGAGACGGAAGATTCATCGAGGAAATCGGAACTTACGATCCTAACACAGATCCCAGCCAGTTCAAGGTAAATGAGGAATTAGCTAAGAAATGGTTAGCAAACGGCGCGCAGCCTACGGAAGTAGTTGCTAAGATTTTTAAAGCAGCCGGTATTGAAAAATAAGGATGATCATTCTTATTTTGGAGGTGGATGATGAAGGAATTAGTAGAAGTAATTGCAAAAGCACTTGTTGATAATCCGGATGAAGTAGTCGTAACAGAGAAAGAAGAAGGAAAAAATGTGACGATAGAGCTTCATGTTGCCGCATCCGATATGGGAAAAGTCATCGGAAAGCAGGGACGTATCGCGAAAACGATCCGTACCATTGTAAAAGCGGCATCATCCAAAGACGATAAAAGAGTTGATGTGGAAATCATCTAAACATTTAAGTCTATTGACGAGCAAAGAAAGAATTTTCAGGAACCCATGAACATGCAGCAGTGTTTATGGGTTTGCTTATGGGAAAAAATAGAAAGGATAAATGTCTAAAGAAAGAGGAGTTTATATGGAAGATAAGCTGCAGGTTGGGATCATTGCTTCTACACACGGAGTAAGGGGAGAAGTAAAGGTGTTTCCTACTACGGACGATGTGAAGAGGTTCAAGAAGTTAAAAGAGGTCGTACTGGATACGGGAAAAGAGGAAAAAATACTTGAAATAGAAGGCGTGAAGTTCTTTAAGCAGTTTGCTATTTTAAAGTTTAAGGATATAGATAATATAGACGACGTAATACGTTATAAGGGGAAGTCCCTGCTTGTGACGAGAGAGAATGCGGTAAAATTAAACAAGGATGAATATTTTATCGCGGATTTAATAGGATTAAAGGTCATAGATGAGGAGGAGCATGAGATCGGGATATTGAGGGATGTGCTGGAGACCGGTGCGAACGATGTTTATGTTATCGATCATGTGAACGGGAAGGAATTGCTGCTTCCGGCTATCAGGCAGTGCATACTGGATGTGGATATGGAGGCAGGATCTATAAAAGTACACATTTTGGAAGGATTGTTGGATTGATGAATTTTCATATACTTACGCTGTTTCCGGAAATGGTGGAAAAGGGTCTTAATACCAGCGTGATCGGCAAGGCAGTGGACAAAGGAAGGATCACGTTAAAGACGCATAATATCAGGGACTATACGACGGATAAACATAAAAAAGTCGACGACTATCCTTACGGCGGCGGAGCCGGAATGCTGATGCAGGCGCAGCCGGTTTTCGACTGTTTTTCAGCTGTAAGGGAGGAAATTGAAAAAAGCGGCGGGAAAAGTCGCAGAGTCATCTATGTGACGCCGCAAGGAAAAAGGTTTTGCCAGTCTATGGCCGAGGAGTTTGCCCAAGAAGAAAACCTTGTGATTTTATGCGGACATTATGAAGGGATCGACGAGCGCGTATTGGAAGAGATTGTGACAGATGAGGTTTCCATAGGAGACTATGTGCTGACAGGAGGGGAACTTCCTGCGATGGTCATAACGGATGCGGTAGCCAGACTGGTGGACGGGGTGTTGCATAACGCCGAGTCGGCTCATACGGAGACGTTTTATCACGATCTTTTGGAGTATCCGCAGTATTCCAGACCGGAAGAGTGGAAGGGGAAAAAGGTTCCTGAAGTACTTTTGTCGGGAGACCATAAGAAAATAGAGAGCTGGCGGCGGGAGCAGGCCGTTTCCCGCACCCAAAAAAGGCGTCCGGATCTGTATGAAAAATATGAACGGTCTTCCAGATGCGAAGCTTATCTTTTGCAAAATAAGCTCCATCATATAGACATGCTGGAAACCATACGGAGAGGAAACGCGGAGATTCTATATTTCGGAGAGGAAGGAGCGCTTCTATATGAAAAAAACAGCGGAGCGTATATGATCACCGCAAGGGATGAAGAAAGCGGAAAACGGATGATCTCCCATATCCTGCCGGAAGGAAGGGAGCGTCTGGAAGGCGTTTTTTCCGATTTCCCGGGAAATAGCAATAGGGAAGTAACGCTATTCGTTTCGCATCAGGAGTTTATGAACGATTTCCTGTGCAGGCAGTTTGGCCTTTTGGTAGAAATGGAATGTACACAGGCGGTATATACGAGAAAAGAGCCGTTGCCCGTGAAAAAGGGCATGGATATCAGAAAACTGGATGAACGTTTCCTGCCGGTTTTAAAAGAACATTATGATACCTATGTGGAAGAAGGATATGTGGAGGAGCGGTTAAAGGCCGGCGTGATGTATGGGATATTTGAAAGGGAAGATTTAGCGGGTTTTATCGGAACCCATAAGGAAGGCAGCATCGGTATGCTGGAGATCCTTGAAGCGTACCGAAACAAGGGATATGCCAAAGCATTGGAATCTTTCTATATCAATCTGCATCTGAGAAACGGATGGACGCCCTTTTGCCAGATCAAAACGGGAAATGAAAGATCGTTTGGCCTGCAGAAAAGTCTGGCTCTGTATCCGGCGAAGGAGAAACTGTACTGGCTGGGAGCGGATGAGTCTCTTGTATGACGGGAGAATGGCGCAGGACCGGATATACAGAATATCCGCAGAAACGGATGTAGAATGTCGCAAAATGTACCGGAAAATGTACGAAATATACTTGCAATTTAAGGAAAGGTATGCTACACTAAAACACGTTGTGAAAATAGATGTTCCGCTGTTACTGTTATGTATTATGGATATGGCAACGATAGAGTAAAATACAGGTATTAAGAACATCCAAAGCTTAAGGAGGAGACACAATGAACGATATTATCAAAAGTATTGAAGACGAGCAGTTAAAAGAATCTGTACCGGAGTTTAACGTAGGCGATACGGTTAAAGTATACGGTAAGATCAAAGAAGGAAACCGTGAAAGAATCCAGATCTTTGAAGGCGTTGTCCTTAAAAAACAGGGCGGCAGCAACAGAGCGACCTTTACGGTAAGAAAAAATTCTAACGGGATCGGCGTAGAAAAAACATGGCCGTTACATTCTCCCAACGTTGAAAAAGTAGAAGTAGTGAGAGCCGGTAAAGTAAGAAGAGCGAAACTGAACTACTTAAGAGACCGTGTTGGTAAGAAGGCAAAAGTAAAAGAATTAATGAAATAAGAAAAGAGAGGGACGATTGCTTTTGTAATTGTCCTTTTTTCTTTTCGCGGACTTAAAAATGTGGTATACTTCGGATAGCATATAAAAGAGGTATGAGAGATGGGGAAACACAAAGGTTTAAGCTTTTACAAACGAAAGAAGAAAGTAAGTTCCAATCTGGTAAAAGAGATCTTTAGCTGGATCTTCGGGATTTTGACCAGCATTTTTCTTGCCTATGTGATCGTATTCTGCGTAGGAATGACTACCAGTGTGATCGGCGTGTCCATGGAACCCGGTTTATATAACGGGCAGACGATCTTTGTCAACCGTTTTGTATACCGTCTCTTGACGCCTAAGACGGGAGACGTGGTGGTTTTTCTGCCGAACGGAAATCAGAATTCCCATTATTACATAAAAAGAGTGGCTGCGGGTCCGGGAGATAAGGTGCAGATCATAAACGGCGCTCTTTATGTAAACGGCGAAAGTGCGGAAACAGGGGAAGACTATGATAAGATGGCGGACTCCGGTATCGCGGTCAATGAGATCACCCTGCAGAACGGAGAGTATTTTGTTCTCGGGGATAACCGTAACAACAGCGAGGACAGCCGTTCCGCCAATATCGGCGTGGTGAATGAAAAGGATATTATAGGAAAAGCATGGTTTCACTTGTCCGGCGGGGGAGACGGGATCGGATTTATTAAGTAAGGCAGGACGGCCCCGCATGTGCGACAAAGTACGCCTTGCAAACTGGATAGTGCGCTGAGCCGCGCAGAAATGAGGAAAATATGAATTATCAGTGGTATCCCGGTCATATGACGAAAGCCAAGAGGATGATGCAGGAAAACATCAAACTGATCGATCTGGTGATCGAGCTTGTAGACGCAAGGATTCCTTTGAGCAGCCGTAATCCGGATATAGACGAACTTGGAAAGAATAAAGCAAGGGTGATCCTTTTGAACAAGTCAGACCTTGCGGACGGAAGATGGAACAAGAAGTGGATAGAATATTTTACGGAAAAGGGGTTTCATGTGCTGGAGATCAATTCCAAAACGGGCTCCGGGATCAAGGCGATTCAGGGCGTTGTACAGAGCGCCTGTAAAGAAAAAATAGAACGGGATAAAAAGAGGGGGATTCTAAACCGTCCGGTACGGGCAATGGTGGTGGGGATTCCTAATGTGGGAAAGTCTACCTTTATCAATTCCTTTGCAGGGAAGGCGTGTACGAAGACCGGAAATAAGCCGGGAGTTACAAAGGGAAAGCAATGGATCAGGCTGAATAAAGGATTAGAACTTTTGGATACGCCCGGGATCTTGTGGCCAAAATTCGAAGACCAGAACGTAGGTATGAAGCTGGCATTTATCGGGTCTATGAACGACGAGATCCTTCATATGGATGAACTTTCGTCAAATTTGATCAGGTTTTTGTCGGAACATTATCAGGGGGTTCTAAAGGAACGTTATCTGATCGAAGAGACGGGAGAAGCATATGAGATGCTGGAACGGATCTGTATCGGAAGGCGGTGCTTCAAGAAGGGAGAGATTCCCGATCTGGAAAAGGCTGCCGCTATTGTTATGGAAGATTTCAGAAGCGGAAAATTAGGGAAGATCACATTAGAGTTTCCGGAAGGGATGAAGGAACAAAATGAATAAAGCGTTAAAAGAAATACTTAGCACGAGCGTTTATCTGCTCATCGTATTGTGTCTCACATGGCTCTGTATCACTTATGTGGGGCAGCGCACACAGGTGAGCGGCAGTTCAATGGAAAATATGTTAAGCCACGGAGATAACTTGATCGTGGATAAGATCACTTATCGGTTCAAGGCGCCCCAGAGATTTGATATTATTGTCTTCCCCTTTGAGTATGAAGAGGATACTTATTATATCAAGAGGATCATCGGGCTGCCCGGTGAGACGGTGCGTATCGATACGGAAGGGAATATTTATATTGATGAAGAATTGCTGGAAGAATCTTACGGAAGGGCGGTGATCGCCGATCCGGGAAGAGCGGCGGAAGGAATTACTTTAGGAGCGGACGAATATTTTGTATTGGGGGATAACCGTAACGACAGCGTGGACAGCAGGACCGAAGTGGTAGGGAACATCAAAAAAGAAAACATCGTTGGCCGCGCATGGATCAGAATTTGGCCGTTTTCCAAATTCGGCGTTTTGAAGCATCAGTGACCGAATGTGGAAAGGCGTCTTACAGGGGCGAAGGAGTAGGATGGAAACAAAGATAAGCGAAATAAAACAACTTTTTCAGGCAGCAAAAGAAAGCGAGCTGCCTGAATTGATCCGGGAATACAAAACAGATATGAGAAGCGGCGTTAAGGCGCTTGTTTCCAAAGCGGAGAAACGGATCGCAGCATTAGAAAAAGAAAAGCAGCGGACGGAAAGTTTAAAAGTATATGAAAAAGAATATGCGCCGTTCGGTTATGTATGCGGGATAGATGAGGCAGGGCGGGGCCCGTTAGCGGGGCCGGTAGTAGCGGGAGCGGTGATTCTTCCAAAGGACTGTCAGATCTTATATCTGAACGATTCCAAGCAGTTGTCGGAGAAGAAAAGAGAAGAACTTTACGATGTGATCATGGAGAACGCAATTTCCTGCGGGATCGGCTATGCATCGGCAGAGAGGATCGACGAGATCAATATTTTGCAGGCAACTTATGAAGCAATGCGGGAAGCCGTTAGTAAATTAAGCATTTCACCCGATATATTATTAAATGATGCGGTGACGATCCCAAAGATCACGATAAAGCAGGTGCCGATCATAAAAGGAGATGCGAAAAGTGTGTCTATTGCAGCGGCAAGCATTATTGCCAAAGTGACGAGAGACAGACTGATGATGGAATATGACAAAGTATTTCCCGAATATGGTTTTGCCTCCAATAAAGGTTACGGAGCGCAGGCGCATATCGAAGCGTTAAAAAAATTCGGACCGACGCCGATCCACAGAAAAACATTCATTAAAAATTTTGTTTAACTTAGCGGGGTAAAGGAAGGTTCAAGATGTCATTTAATTTGTCAAATTTTTTTCAGCTTCACGGAAACGCCAATGCGGTAAACACGCAGGGGAACGGGAATGTTTCGGTTCCTGCAAATGCGGTTAACATAAATAGCAGTATGTCGGCAAAATTACTGTCCCTGTATCCCGGACAGACGATACAGGGAGAAGTGGTAAGCACGCAGGGAAATCAGGTGCAGCTCCTGCTTGGAAACGAAATGATGCTGAACGCTGCTTTGGACAGTCAGATCGGTATCAATATCGGGCAGCTTATGAGCTTTCAGGTAAAAAGCAATACCGGTTCCCTGCTTTCTTTAGTCCCCCTTTCCATCAATCTGACGATGGATGAGAGCGTGATGAAAGCGTTGAACGAAGCAAGCCTTCCGGTAACGGATAAGACGGTGGAAATGGTCAATACTCTTATGAAAGAAGGGATGCCCATTGACAAAGAAACGCTTCTGAACGTAAATAAAGAACTGATGGCATTTCCGGATACGGATGTGGAAACGATCGTGCAGATGGAACGGATGAAACTGCCTATTACACCGGAGAACATAGAACAGTTTGAAGCTTATAAAAATTGCAGCCATAAGCTGTCGGACGGGATCATGGAGATCAGCGGGCAGATCGGGGAGTTATTGGGCAATGCGGACCAGACGAAAGAAACCGCGGATCTTTTCAGACAGCTCCTTCATTTTATTGCGGGAGAGGGGCAGGAAGGCGTGGTTTTAAAACAAGCGGGAGAAACGTCCGGTATGGAAGAGGGGCAGGTAGTTTTAAAAGACGGCCCTTCAGGAGAAAAAACGGAAGTTTTTCAGCCAGTGTTAAAAGAGACGCCGCAAGGGGAAGAGGGCGGCACGCCGGTAAAAACAGAAAATCCGGAAGGGAAGGAAACCCTGACAAAGGCGGAGGTAAGGGAACTTGCCTCGTTATTAAAGGAATTAGGGATCGGGGAAGAAAAGATAAGTTTATATGAAAAAGGACAGATAGATACCAGACAATTGTTATCGATCCTCCAGCATGAGAATTTTGACGAGGGAGATTTATCCAAGCTGTTTCATTCCAAAGAATTTGCAAAGCTGTTTACCGGAGAGCTTACGGAACAATTGCTTTTGAAACCGGCTCAGGTTACGAAGGAAGCAATGGAAGAGTATTATAACAATTTGAAAAATCAGACCTCCAAACTGATGCAGATCTTGGAAAATGCAGGAAAAGCGGATGTCCCGGCGGCCAAGTCTTTACAGAATATCAATCAGAACGTGGACTTTTTAAACCAGTTGAACCAAATGTTTACTTATGTACAGATTCCGCTTAAGATGGCGGGGGACGCCGCCCATGGGGAATTGTATGTTTATACCAACAAAAAGAATCTTGCGAAAAAGGACGGCAACGTAAGCGCTCTTTTACATTTGGATATGCCTCATCTGGGAATGCTGGATGTGTATGTGGCGATGCAGAAGGAAAGGGTCAGTACAAAGTTCTATCTGCAGGAGGAGTCTATGATAGGTTTTCTGGAGGAACATATGCCGATTTTGACAGAGCGTCTTGAAAAGAGAGGATACCAGACTAACGCAGAGGTCGTGTTGAAAGAAAAGCGGGAGCAGGGCAGTGTGATGGAAGAAATGATAAAAAAAGATAAAAACGTATCGGAGGCGAAGATGATCGCCACAAGATCTTTTGACGTCAGAGCTTAGGACCGTTTTAAATTGGGATTTGCTCTAAGGCAGGGGAACTGTCGGAATATCAGCGGCGGTACATGGGAGGAGATGGGCGGATGATACAAAATAAAAGGAAACCGGAGAAGCCGAAACAGGCGATTGCACTGGAATATGATCCGGACGAAGCGGCGCCCAAAGTCATTGCGTCGGGAAAAGGGCAGTTAGCGGAGAGGATCATCGAAAGGGCGAAGGAATCGGATGTGCCGGTACACAGGGACGATAAGCTGGCGGATACCCTTTCCAGACTGGAGATCGGGGATGCAATTCCCCCCGAACTGTATGAGGTAGTGGCAGAGATTTTGGTATTTGTGGACGCTATGGATAAAATAAGGAGCAAACTGAATAAATAGCGTTTGGACGACGTAAAAAACAGCGTAAAAACCGGTCCGGACGGGTAGGTTATGAGAGCTGCAAAAATAAGAGTAGAGAGAAATGTTTTAGGGAAGGAGCAGGAGAGGGAAAGGATTATAAGACGGGATGAACCGCAGGAAAGTAGGAACGGAGAAGGAACAGACTGCAGCAGCATATCTGCGGCAGCAGGGGATGCGCATTGTAGAAATGAACTACCGCTACAAGCAGGGAGAAATAGATATTATCGGCTGGGAGTCCGGATATCTTACGTTTGTAGAGGTAAAATACCGGAAAGATGAGCGGATGGGAATGCCGGAAGAGGCCGTGCATATATATAAGCAGAGGAAGATATGTACCGGGGCAAAGGTTTATTGTTATCTGCACGGTATGGGGGCGGACTGTCCCGTTCGTTTTGACGTAGTCGCGATAAGCGGCGAACGGATCAGATGGTACCGGAACGCATTTTATATGAGCTGAAACAACAAAGGGAAAGGATAGGTCTGCAGTTATGGTAAGATGTGGAGAAGATAGGGTATTAGAAGAAAAGGAAAAAAACGGTATCCGCTATTTAAGCTTTCCGGCGCTGGAAAAGACGGGAGCGGTTAAACAGTTGTTTTCCACAAGGGCCGGCGGCGTCAGCGAAGGTATGTTTTCTACGATGAATTTTAGCTTTACAAGGGGCGACAAGAAGGAACATGTGCTTGAGAATTACAGAAGGATCGCGGAGATCTTGCATTGCAGTCTTGAAGATTTTGTATGTGCGGATCAGACCCATACTACCAATATCCGGGTAGTAGGAAACGGTGATAGGGGAAAAGGGGTAGTAAGGCAAAAAGACTATGCGGACATCGACGGGCTTGTCACAAATGAGAAAGGGATCGTATTGGTGACTTTTTTTGCAGACTGCGTGCCTTTGTACTTTGTAGATCCGGTGAGAAAGGCGATCGGCCTTTCCCATTCCGGCTGGCGGGGGACGGTAAACCGCATGGGAGAAAAAACGATAGAAAAGATGGAAGAAGTTTATGGCAGCAGGCGGGAGGAACTTGTGGCTGCTATCGGGCCTTCTATTTGTATGTCCTGCTATGAAGTCGGGGAAGACGTGGCGGAAGAGTTTAAAAAAGCGTTTCCGAAGCAGGAAGAAATATTAAAGAAGAAGCAAAACGGGAAATATCTTTTGGATCTTTGGAGCGCCAACTACCGTATTCTGGTAAATGCCGGCGTAAAGCCGGAAAACATAAGCGTTACGGATATCTGTACCTGTTGTAACGGCGACGAGTTGTTTTCGCACCGGAAAAGTATGGGGAAGAGAGGAAATCTAGGGGCATTTTTAGGGCTTTTGTAGAAGTATGCCTGCGGAAGCGGGCAGATGGGAGTTAGCGTGAAAACCAGTACAAATTGTGAAAATTGTATCAATTATGTTTACGATGAAGATTATGAGTGCTATACTTGTCTCATAAATTTGGATGAAGACGAGATGGGGCGTTTTTTACAGAATACGTTTTTTGACTGTCCTTATTACAGATCTGACGATGAATATGCGGTAGTCAGAAAGCAAATGTAATTTTTATAGGGGCAGATGGGAGTTAGGATGAAGATAGAAGAAGTATTGGAACAGTTGGACCGGTTATTTGAAACAAACCGTATGGAAGAGGTAGAGGGATTTCTCGGAGGTAAATTAAGAGAGGCGATGGAGGAGGACGATACTTCCAGCGTGATCACGATCATAAACGAGATGATCGGGTTTTTCAGGGATACGGGACAGGACGGGAAATCCGTCGCTTATAGCGGAAAGGTCATTACTTTAATGGAGAATATAGGACTTGCAGGGACGGTGCCTTTTGCGACTACGCTTTTGAACGTGGCGAACGCTTACCGTGCAGCAGGGCTGCTTTCCGATTCGCTGTCTTATTATAAGCAGGTGTTTTCGATTTATGAGGAAGCATTGGACAAAGACGATTTCCGGTTTGCCAGCCTGCAAAATAATCTCAGCCTTCTTTATCAGGAAACGGGGGAATTTGATAAGGCTGCGGAGAGCTTAAGAAAAGCGCTGGAGATCGTTAAAAAATATCCGGAGGCGCAGTTTGAACTTGCAGTTACTTATACGAATCTGGGTACGTCCCTGTTAAAACAAGGCTGCTACGAAGAGGCAAAGGAACAGTTGGAGCGGGCGGTCAGCCTGTTTGATTCCATGAAGCTGAAAGATTCCCACTATTGCGCTGCGCTGTCTTCTATGGGGGAGGTTTGGTTTCATCAGGCAGAATACGAAAAAGCGGCTCAGTGTTATGAAAAAGCCCTTGTACTCTTAGAGATCAATACCGGTAAAACGAAGAGCTGCGACAGGATCAGGGAAAGTTTAGAGCTTGTTTATAAGAAATGGGGCAAAAAAAGGATTTATACGGGATTGGAACTGAGCGAGCAATTTTATCTGGAATTTGGCGCGCCCATGATCCATGAAAAGTTTCCGGAATATGAAGATAAGATTGCGGTAGGTTTAGTAGGGGAAGGTTCGGAATGCTTTGGATTTGACGACGAGCTGTCAAAGGATCACGATTACGGCGCCGGCTTTTATATGTGGGTCAGCGAAGAAACTTATGCCCAGATTGGAAACCGGTTAAAGGAAGAGTATGAAAAACTGCCCAAATCTTATATGGGGATAGAGCGCATACAGACAAGAGAAGGACAAAAGCGTACGGGCGTATGGGAGATCAAGGCATTTTACAGACAGTTTCTGAAGATGGATCATCCTCCTCAGACGGAGGCGGAATGGCTTTTCGCAGAGGAAGAAATGTTGGCCGAAACAGTGAACGGAAAAGTATTCCGGGATGATCAAGGGATTTTTACCGGGTATAGGAACGAGCTGGTTAAATATTATCCTGAGCAGGTGAGAATAAAAAAGATCGCCCAAGAGCTTGCTTTATTTTCCCAATCGGGACAGTATAACTATTTTAGGATGTTAAAGAGAAACGATAAAATAGGGGCGGCGCTTTCCCTGAAGCTTTTTATAGAACATGCTATGAACCTTGCCTATCTGGTAAACCGTAAATTTGCGCCCTATTATAAATGGAAGGCTAGGGGAATGCAATATTTTACCCGGCTTTCCGATCTGCATGAGCAGCTTCTTATGCTGCTTAGAGCGGATCAGGAAGAACAGGAAGAAGAGAGCAGACGGCTGATAGAACAGATCGCAGGGCGTTTTTTGGAAGAATTAAAAACGGAACGGCTTTTAGACGGTGAAGATACTTATTTGGGACACTATGCGGCGGCGCTTTTTGAAAGGGCGGTAAATATGGGAAGGAAAAAAGAAGATTTGGTAGAAGAGATCGTCAAACTGGAATGGGAGGCGTTCGATAAAGTAGAAAATGAAGGGGGAAGAGCGAGCTGCCAAAATAATTATCCCACTTTTTCTATTATGCGGAAAAGCCAATATCTTGCATGGGACGAAGAAATGCTTCGGCAGTATATGACAGATTTTAAAGAGTCGGCGCTTCGTGGGTGGAATCCGATCACGGAAAAGTATGCGAGAATGATGGAAAGCACCGCGCCGGACCGATATGAAGAGCTGAAAGAAAATCTTCCGGTTGTTTCAGAGGAGAAGAAGGCAATTATTGAAGAGATCGTAAAAGTGCAGGTAGGATGGATGGAGGAGTTTGCAGAAAAAAATCCGAAGATGGCGCAGAACGCAAGAACGATCCATACGGCGCAGGACAGTGAATATGATACTTCTTACGAGACTTATTTAAGGGGGGAGATTTCTACTTATTCCGACGAGATGCTGTTATTGTATGGCAGGTTTATTGCAAAGCTTGCAAAAGACGGGGAAAATCTGGCCGAAATGATCATGACCAATACGGCGCTCCTCTACGGATACGCTTCATTAAAGGAGGCGGAAGAGACTTTATAGAGCCTGATAAACCGAAAGATGGCTTTGCGTTTTGGCTTAGATTGTGATATAGTTTATTAGGTAAAGACTTATAAAATAAGTCCGGCCGAAATAAAGACGTCAGGACTGTAATATAAATCAGAAGGATGTATGAAAGGAGAATTTTATATGAAAAAAGCAGAAATTATTGAAAGAGTAAATGAACTGGTTCAGGAGCGTCAGAATCTTATTCAGGACAGAAAGCATTTATTAGACAGAGAAAATATTCTCTTAGACCAGTTGATTGCAATTTCAAAAGAGTTAGAAACTATGGAAGATTAAACAGGAAAAGCCGCCGTCGTTCAGATGGCGGCTTTATTTTTATGCGCAGGCATATTCCATTTACTTTTTTCATACAATGTATCACGGATAAAGAATGATCTCATATGCATTTGAAAACGGTACATGAAAGGAGTAAATTTACGATATGGATAATTTTAATCTATACAAGGATATAAAAGCCCGTACAAACGGGGAGATTTACCTGGGGGTAGTAGGGCCGGTACGAACCGGAAAATCTACTTTTATTAAACGTTTCATGGATGTGCTGGTGCTTCCCGCCATGGAGGATGAAGCGGCTAAAACGAGGGCGACGGATGAACTTCCGCAAAGTGCGGGCGGCAAGACCATTACTACCACCGAACCCAAATTTATTCCGAAAGAGGCCGCCAAAATACAGTTAGGTCCGGATGTGGAGGCAAAAGTAAGGCTGATTGACTGCGTTGGCTATATGGTAGAAGGTGCGGTAGGGCATATGGAAAACGATCAGGAGCGTATGGTTAAGACGCCCTGGTTTGAGCAGGAGATCCCATTTACACAGGCGGCCAATGTGGGAACGGATAAGGTGATAACCGATCACTCCACGGTGGGGATTGTAGTGACTTCGGATGGCAGCTTCGGGGAGATCACAAGAAAGCAGTATGTGTCTGCGGAAGAAAAGACCATATCCGAATTAAAAAGATTACATAAACCGTTTTTGGTATTATTAAATTCCGCGAAACCTTATTCCGAAGAGACGAAAGCCCTTGCAAGGGAAATGGAGGAGGCTTACCGGGTAAAGATCCTTCCGGTCAATTGCGAACAGTTAAAAAGGGAAGACATTAACTATATTATGGAGAGTATTTTGTATGAGTTCCCAATCTCCATCATGGAATTTGCGATTCCCAAATGGGTAGAGATGCTTCCCAATACAAACCGCCTGAAAGGCGATATTATCGATAAAGTGCGCAGACTTTTAAGCGAACTGAATACGATCCGGGACGTATCGGAAAAGAATTTTGATCTGGAAAGCGAATACATCGATCAGTGCAGTCTGGAACAGATCAATCTTGCTGACGGTACGATCAACTTAAGAATCGATGTGAAGGATTCTTTCTATTATGAAATGTTAAGCGAACTGGTAGGAGAAGAGATAAAGAGCGAATACCACATGATAAGGATGCTTCAGGATATGGCCAAGATGAAGAAAGAATATGTAAAAGTGCAGCATGCCATAGAAGCGGTCAGGTATAAGGGATACGGGGTGGTAACGCCGGAGCGGGGAGAGATCAAACTGGAATCCCCGGAGGTGATACGGCACGGTAATAAATTCGGGGTCAAGATCAAGGCAGACAGTCCGTCCATCCATATGATACGCGCCAATATCGAAACGGAGATCGCGCCCATCGTAGGCAGCGAAGCGCAGGCGGAAGATCTGATCCGTTTTATCAAGGAGGCGGAAGACAGCGAGACCGGGATCTGGGATACCAATATATTCGGGAAAACAGTGGAGCAGCTTGTATATGACGGAATCACGGGAAAAATAAATGCCATTGGGGAAGAGAGCCAGATCAAACTGCAGGATACGATGCAGAAGATTGTAAACGACAGTAATGGCGGCTTAGTCTGTATCATCATATAACAAGGTCTGAAAATAGACTGAAAAAGGGACAAAAACATTGATTTTGTCCCTTTGTTTTTATATAATGAGGATTATGAAATATACAATGTGAAATTAAAATTTCCCAATCCTGATTAATATGCCCGCTAAAGCGGGAGATGGGAGTTAGGGTGATAGAGAGGAAGATGGTGGTAAAATGGGTCAGGTTTATGATAAGCTGCAGAGATGTCTGCAAAGCGTCAGGGAAAAAACGGATTTTGTCCCTAAGATCGGTATTGTGTTAGGATCCGGACTGGGAGATTATGCAGACGACATTCAAGTCGTTTCCGAACTGGATTACGGTATGATAGAGGGATTTCCGGTTTCGACGGTTCCGGGACATGCGGGGAAATTTATTTTCGGATATGTAAAGGAAACGCCGGTCGTATGTATGAAAGGAAGAGTGCACTATTACGAAGGGTATCCGATCTCCGATGTGGTGCTTCCGATCAGACTGATGAAGCTGATGGGAGCGGAAATCTTATTTTTGACCAATGCGTCGGGAGGCGTAAACCAAGAATTTCGCGCCGGGGATTTTATGCTTATCACGGATCAGATCTCCTGCTTTGCACCGAATCCTCTTATTGGGGCCAATATAGACGAATTAGGGACAAGATTCCCGGATATGAGTGAGATCTATGATAAAGGGCTGGCAGAGGCGATCAGAAACAGCGCGAAGGAGACGCAGGTAGATTTAAAGGAAGGGGTTTATGTACAGCTTACCGGACCTTCTTTTGAATCTCCGGCGGAAATCCGGATGATCCGCACACTGGGCGGGGACGCAGTAGGAATGAGTACGGCGGTGGAGGCGATTGCGGCGAACCATTGCGGCATGAAAGTCTGCGGGATTTCCTGCATATGTAATCCTGCGGCGGGTATGAGCGGGAATCCCCTTACGCACAAAGAAGTGCAGGGGGCGGCGGATAAAGCGGCGCCTTTATTTAAAAAGCTGATGACAGCCTCTGTAAGCAGTTTTTGGAGGATTTTAAAAGATGGATGACAGAGAGCTGATAAAAATGGCATGTAAGGCAAGAGAATACTCTTATTCTCCTTATTCCGGTTATCAGGTGGGGGCGGCTCTGCTTTCGACGGAGGGAAAGGTATATACGGGATGTAATATTGAAAACGCCGCTTATTCTCCTACGAACTGCGCGGAGCGAACTGCATTTTTTAAGGCGGTCAGCGAAGGAGTGAGGCAGTTCAGCAAAATAGCGGTAGTGGGAAGTCCTAAGGGAGAAGTAGTACAGTTTGCGTTTCCCTGCGGAGTGTGCAGGCAGGTCATGATGGAATTTTGCCGCCCCGGGGAATTTCAGGTCATCGTAGCAAAAAATACGGAAGAATATAAGATATTTTATTTAAAAGAACTGTTGTACGAAGGCTTCGGCCCCGGAAATTTATCGGATTCGTGAGCATCATTCCGGCGGCCGCCGACACCGTTTACGCCGCAGGGCGGTATGGCGGGAGGGCTGAATAAAAATGCGTATTCAGCCTATTGATTTTATTCCGCTCCAGAGTGTGTTTGAAAATTCATTCCTGCCATTTTAATGGCATGGCATCTGCACGCCCTTCTTTGCGTGATATTTGCACCAGATTTAATCAACGTAGCCCGATACGCCTCTTAAATTTGGCAGAGCATTTATGCTCTTAGTCTCCCACAAAATGTGACGCACATCTCGGGGAAAGCAATTTTCAAACACACTCTGGCGGATATGTGCGCGTCGCAACGCGCAGACGGGTATAAAAATGAAGATCCGTTTATTTAATGCAAAAATATTGACAATGAAAGCGGAAGAAGACCTTTTCGACGGGGAAGTATGGGTAGACGGCTCCAGAATACTTTATGTGGGAACGGGGGAGGATAAAGAGGAATTTTTTAAAAAGACAAACATCCCCTGCCTGATCTGGGATGAAGAGATCGACTGTGGGGGAAATCTTTTAATGCCCGGATTCAAAGACGCCCATACCCATTCAGGAATGACGCCGTTTCGTTCTTTTGCGGACGATCTTCCCTTGCAGGAATGGCTGAACGAACAGATTTTTCCGGCGGAGGCAAAATTGTGTGAGGAAGATATTTATGAAGCCACGAGACTTGCCGTTTTGGAATATCTGACAAGCGGCATTACCGGTATTTTTGATATGTATCTTGCACCGGAGGCGACGGGAAGGGCCTGTAAGGAAATGGGGATGCGGTGCGTACAGGTCAGCGGGCTCAATAATTTTACCCAGTCCGTTGCTTTTATGGAAAAAATGTATCTTGCGTTTCATCAGGATAAGGAAGAGCCGCTGCTAAGCTATCATCTTGGATTTCATGCGGAATATACCTGCTCGAAAGAACTGCTTTTACAGACGGCGGAGCTGGCGCACAAGTATAAAGCGCCTGTTTTTATGCATTTATCCGAAACCGGGGCGGAGGTAAAAGCCTGTATGGAACGCTATGGGATGTCGCCGGTACAATTTCTGGATTCGATCGGGATGTTCGAATATGGCGGCGGCGGATATCATTGTGTCCATATGAGCGGGGAAGACATGGAGATTTTTGAAAGGAGGGGGCTTTATGCAGTCACCAATCCCGCCTCCAATATGAAACTTGCCAGCGGCGTTGCGCCGGTGGCGGAGTTTTTGAAGCGGAAGATCCCGGTTGCCATAGGAACCGACGGCGCGGCGAGCAATAACTGTCTGGATATGTTCAGAGAGATGTTCCTTGTGAGCGGGCTGGCAAAGATCAGAGAGAAAGACGCGGCAGCTGTAGACGCCATGGAAGTATTGAAGATGGCCTGTGTGAATGGAGCAAGGGCCATGCAGCTTACGGACTGTGACGGACTGGGGGAAGGAAAGAAAGCCGATCTTATTTTGATCGACCTGAATCAGCCCAATATGCAGCCGCTCAATCATATTGCCAAGAATATTGTTTACAGCGGCAGTAAGCAGAATGTAAAAATGACTATGATAAACGGGAAAGTATTGTATCGGGACGGGGAATTTTTTGTAGGGGTGAAGCCGGAGGAAATTTATAGGAATGTAAATGAAATTGTGAGAAAAATCAGGCAGTAAGAATTTAGATCCATACCCAAGGCGCTTCACGCGGGCATCCCGCTGCTTTAGAAATTTAAGTCTCACACAGGAAAAATAAAGCGCATCGTTTTCTATTTTCCTGTATGAAATGTCTGGGCGGTACGGGGATCAAAATGAAAAGGGAAGCAGGGGAACGGATAAGGGGAAGGAATGACAATTACGATTGTATTGGCATAATGCCTTACAATAAACACAACATTTCATAAGGAGGAGAGAAAAAATGTTGGAAAAGTTTTTCAAACTGAAGGGAAACAACACGGATGTCAGGACCGAAGTCATGGCGGGTATCACCACGTTTATGACGATGGCTTACATCCTTGCGGTCAACCCGAGTATCCTTTCCGCGGCGGGAATGGATCCTAATGCAGTACTGATTGCAACGGCGCTTGCTTCTTTTGTGGGAACGATGCTGATGGCGTTTCTTGCAAACTATCCTTTTGCGCTGGCTCCCGGAATGGGATTAAATGCGTATTTTGCATTTACGGTGGTCATCGGCAGGGGATATTCCTGGCAGATCGCGCTGCTGGCCGTTTTTGCGGAGGGCCTGATCTTTATCGTGTTATCTCTGACCAGTGTGAGAGAGGCGATCTTTAATGCGATCCCTATGACGTTAAAATCGGCGGTCAGCGTGGGTATCGGCCTTTTTATCGCATTTATCGGATTACAGGACGCGAAGCTGATCGTAAACAGTGATTCTACGCTGATCACCTATCAGACTTTTAAAGGAGAAGCTTTCCGTTCCGTAGGTATCGGCGCGATCCTTGCCCTGATCGGTGTTTTTGTGACGGCGATTCTTCTGATCAAAAAGGTGAAAGGAGGGATTTTATTCGGAATCCTGATCACATGGGTGCTGGGAATCCTTTGCGAGCTTACAGGAATCTATGTGCCGGATGCAGAAGCCGGGATGTATTCCGTGATCCCGTCCGGCATCGTGAGCTTTGACTTCAGTTCTTTTGGCAGTACGTTCGGACAAGTATTTCGGGCGGATTTTTCCACGATCGGTATTCTGGACCTTATCGTAATCATATTTGCGTTTCTTTTTGTAGATATGTTCGATACGCTGGGAACTTTGATCGGCGTTGCCTCCAAGGCGGATATGCTGGATAAGGACGGGAAACTGCCGAAGATCAAGCCTGCGCTTTTGGCGGATGCGATTGCGACAAGCGTTGGAGCGGTCTTTGGTACTTCTACTACGACTACTTATGTAGAGAGCGCTTCCGGTGTAACGGAAGGCGGAAGAACGGGTCTGACGGCGGTAGTCACGGGTCTGCTGTTTTTACTTGCATTGATTTTTTCACCGTTATTCTTAAGCATTCCGTCGTTTGCTATTGCGCCTGCGCTGATTACGGTAGGGTTTTATATGATGGGAGCGGTAGCAAAGATCAATTTTGAAGATATGTCGGATGCCATACCGGCATTTCTCTGCATCCTGTTCATGCCCCTTGCATACAGCATTTCCGAAGGAATTGCAATCGGAGTCATCTCGTGGACGCTGATTAATCTGCTTACGGGAAAGGCAAAGGAAAAGAAGATTAGTGTGGTAATGTATATCCTTACGGTATTATTTATTTTAAAATATATCTTTTTATAAGAAAAACGTACCGAAAGGTTTTATCCGGGGGAGATATCTGTCAAAAGATATCTCTTCCTTAAGCGGAAAGGCGTATTTATTTATGGAATATTTAGTTTTGGCAGGCGTAATCGGATTTATTGTTTTATTTGCTTTTGCAAAGGGAGTATATGACGAGAAGCAAAAAGAAAAGCGATTTGTGAAAGGATTGTATGAGAATTACGGTCAATTTCCACAGAAAAAGTATGAAGCGGCTCAGTATGGTTCCATACGCAAGTACTTTGATAAACATCAAAACGGGTTCAAAATCGACGATATTACATGGAACGATCTGGATATGGACGCCGTGTTTATGCAGATGAACCATACCTATTCTTCGGCCGGCGAGGAATATCTGTATTATACGTTAAGGACTCCGTTCATGGAAGAAGGACCTTTGAAAAAACGGGAAGAACGGGTTCGTTATTTTATGGAACATACGGACGAGCGCGTGAAAATGCAAGTATTGTTTGCCAGAATAGGAAAGACGGGGAAATTTTCCATTTACGATTATTTGGATTTTTCCGACGCTGTGGAGAATATTTCCAACGCTACGCATTTTATCGGCGACGCGGCGTTTGCAGCGGCGGTTTTGCTTATCTTTTTTAACGCGTTTATCGGGATCAGTCTGGCTGCCGCGGTCCTGTGTTATAATATTACGACTTATTTTCAGTATAAAAGCAAGATCGATCCTTATATTACCAGCTTCGGTTATGTGATGCGCATGATCAGGATGGGAAAAGAGATCATAAAATGTAACGTTCCGGTCATTGAGGAAGAAAAAGAGGAATTAAAAGAACTGATTGGAAGATTTCAAAAATTCCGCAGGGGTTCCCACTGGATCATGTCTCCGACCAGAGGGTCGGCTTCTATGGATCCGCTTTCGATTATAAGCGACTATATGCGGATGATGTTCCATATCGATTTGATCCAGTTTAATAAAATGATGCGGGAATTGAGGGAACATAAAAACGACGTGGACGCTATCGTAACCGTTTCCGGCAGTATTGAGACGGCTATTGCGGTGGGAGCGTACAGGGCAAGCTTTCCGGAGCACTGCATTCCGGAGTTTGGTCAGGGAATCGGGATAACAGAAGGATACCATCCGCTGATCAAGGAGCCGGTAAAGAACAGTATTTCGCCTAAAAAGGGTGTGCTGCTGACCGGTTCTAATGCCTCGGGCAAGTCTACCTTTTTAAAAACCGTAGCCATCAATGCTATTTTGGCACAGACGATCTATACTTGTCTGGCTAAAAAATTCAGTGGGGAGTTTTTCAGGATCTATACTTCCATGGCGCTAAAGGACGATCTGGGCAGCGGGGAAAGTTACTATATGGTAGAGATCAAGTCGTTAAAAAGGATCATTGATGCCGGAGAAAAGAAGGAAAAAGATAAGAGTGCAGATGAGGACGGAATAAAGGGACAGGCAGGAGGAAGAAGGATCCTGTGCTTCGTGGACGAGGTGCTTAGAGGGACGAATACGGTAGAGCGTATTGCAGCTTCTACCCAGATATTGAAAAGCTTTGCCCGGAAGGAAACGGTCTGTTTTGCGGCAACCCATGATATAGAATTGACGTCCCTTCTTACGGAAGATTATGAAAATTATCATTTTGAGGAAGAAGTGGTAGAAGGGGACGTGCTTTTTAATTATGAGATCAGGGAAGGGAAGGCGCGGACTAGAAACGCCATAAAATTATTGAGCGTTATGGGGTATGAAGAGGATATTATTCGCAGGGCGAATGAGATGGCTGAAAATTTTATTAATAACGGCGTGTGGCGATGAGGGGAGAAGAATATGAAGGTTACGATTTTTACGGACGGCGCCGCAAGAGGAAATCCGGACGGGCCGGGAGGATACGGCGCCGTTGTGCAGTATGTGGACGCCAAGGGGACGCTCCATGAAAGAGAGTATTCGGCGGGATATAAAAAGACCACGAATAACCGGATGGAACTGATGGCGGCGATCGCAGGTTTAGAGGCGCTTACAAAACCTTGCGAGGTAGAATTGATCTCGGACTCCAAATATCTTGTGGACGCTTTTAATCAGCACTGGATCGACGGATGGCTGAAACGAGATTGGAAGAACAGCGCCAATAAGCCGGTAAAAAATATCGATCTTTGGAAAAGGCTTTTGGAGGCAAAAAAACAGCATAAGGTAAGGTTTATATGGGTCAAGGGACACGATGGGCATCCGGAAAACGAAAGATGTGATAAATTGGCGACAAGCGCCGCCGACGGGCAGGACTTACTTGACGATGTAGCGCTTTAAGTGGTATGATAAGGATAACGGTTAGCGATAGGATCTATCGCTGCATATGATACAAAAATATCTTTAACAGTTGGGAAAAGGGTGTGGATTATGAACAATTTAATTTTATTTTTAAATGCATTTTTATCTTATGCGTTTGCATTTGTCGTAGTGATCGCTTTGATCATTGTTGCATGTCTGATCGGGATCAGTTTGAGAAAAAGGAAGAATGCGGCGGAAGGGATCGGAACGGAGGAAAAGGAAGTATCTGCTTCATAGCGGGTTTTACGCAGAACCGGAACGTTACGGACGTATGCGGAAAGTATTGAGCGGCCGGAAATAAAAAGGAAAAGCTGTCTGCTGAAAAGGAAACGATAAAAAGAGCCTTTTCACAGACAGTTCTTTTTAACTTAAAAAGGGGACCGATCTATCTATGGTTATCGAAAAAAGGCGTATTTTGTATGTTTACGGAATACGGTTTGGAAGGCAGAGAGGGAAGATGGCAAAATCGACGGGACAGAAACTGAAATTATTATACCTTCTTAAAATTTTAAGTGAACATACGGATGAAGCCCATCCGATGTCCATGAAGCAGATTTTGGAAGAACTGGCGGCAGTAGGGGTGCAGGCAGAACGCAAGACGGTGTATGCGGATATAGACGATCTGAAATTTTTCGGATATGATATTTTGAGGAATGCGTCCAGAACGGAAGGCGGATATTATCTGGCGAGCAGGGAATTTGAACTTCCGGAGTTAAAATTGTTGGTGGATGCCGTGCAGGCATCTAAGTTCATAACGGTGAAAAAGTCCAAGGAACTGATCGGTAAATTAGAAAAGCTTGCCGGAAAGCATGAAGCCAGCAGGCTGCAGAGACAAGTCTATGTAGTGAACCGCGTCAAAACTTCCAATGAAAGTATATACTACAATGTGGACAATATCCATAAAGGGATACAGGACAATGTTCAGATCACGTTCCAGTATTTGGACTGGACGCTTGATAAAAAACTGATGCCCAGAAAAAACGGTATGCAGTATCAGGTAAGCCCGTGGGCATTGATTTGGCAGGATGAAAATTATTATCTGGTAGGTTTCGACGAGGCAGAAAGCAAAATAAAGCACTACAGAGTGGACAAAATGGGAACGATAGGATTAACAGAGAAAAAAAGAAACGGCGAGAGCGCTTTCGAGCAATTTGATATTGCCAAATATACGAATAAGATGTTCGGTATGTTCGGCGGTGAAGAATGTATGCTCACCATACAGTTTACCAACAGGCTGGTCGGAGTGGTATTGGACCGCTTCGGCAAAGAGGCGGACATCCGCAAAAGGGACGAAGAACATTTCAGCGTAAGGGTAAAAGTGGCTGTCAGCGGACAGTTTTTCGGCTGGATCACAGGACTTGGCAAGGAGGCGGTCATTTTGGCGCCTGCGAATGTGGCGGAAGAATATAAAAAATATTTACGGCAGATTTTAGAGAACCTGTTATGATTTGAACGATGATTCCAACTGTGATTTCAAACTGCGATTTGAACGCGATTTGAACGCGATTTGAAGACGAAATGCATTGACACACTTACTTAGATATCCTATACTGGTAAGAAGCACCACAAGATATAGGGATATTAATGATTTAAAAACCATATCTTGTGAAAATGCTGGAAATATAGTTTGACAGATTTGTGACTGCACGGTATCCGCAAATCTGAGATTCATAATGGAATTGTTAAAAGAACCGTGCGGAAATGAGGAAAATATGGGAGAAAGATTGGATTATGCAGGCGGGGACAGTGTGAATTACGGCGCTTTATATAAAACGGACCGGCCGACTAAGGTGATCAAAAAAGACGGCAGTAAAGAAGATTTTAATGTGCAGAAGGTGATCGACGCGGTAGGGAAAAGCGCCTACCGGGCGCTGACCAAGTTTACGGAGGAAGAAAAACGCCATATCTGCGATTATGTCGTAGAAAAGGTAAACGAGCTGGATGAAAGCGCGATCCCCATTCCGATCATGCACAATATCGTGGAAAGCGCACTGGAAGAGGTAAAACCGGTGGTGGCAAAGAGTTATCGGGATTACCGTAACTATAAGCAGGATTTTGTGCGTATGCTGGACGATGTATACAAAAAGAGCCAGTCTATCATGTATGTCGGCGATAAGGAAAACGCCAATACGGATTCGGCGCTTGTATCCACGAAAAGAAGTCTGATCTTTAATCAGTTGAATAAAGAGCTGTATCAGAAGTTTTTTATGACGACGGAGGAGATTCAGGCCTGCCGCGACGGTTATATTTATGTTCATGATATGTCGGCAAGAAGGGATACGATGAACTGCTGTCTGTTCGACGTGCAGAATGTGCTGACAGGCGGTTTTGAAATGGGAAATATCTGGTATAACGAACCGAAGACGCTAGACGTTGCTTTTGACGTGATCGGAGATATTGTATTAAGCGCGGCAAGCCAGCAGTACGGCGGTTTTACGGTACCGAGCGTGGATATGATTCTGGAGCCTTATGCGGAAAAGTCTTATTGCAAGTATGTGGAAAAATATGTAAGGCTGGGAATCGGCAAAGAGGCGGCAGAGGCGGAGAGTTACGCAGACGTGGTAAGGGAATACGAGCAGGGTTTTCAGGGATGGGAATATAAGTTTAATACGGTAGCTTCCAGCAGGGGAGATTATCCGTTCATTACAGTAACTGCAGGAACGGGAACGGGCAGATTTGCCAAACTTGCAACGATTTCTATGTTGAATGTACGCCGCAGGGGGCAGGGGAAATCAGACTGCAAAAAACCGGTACTGTTTCCAAAGATCGTGTTTCTTTATGATGAAAACCTGCATGGCCCGGGAAAAGAGCTGGAGGACGTATTTGAAGCGGGAGTAAAATGTTCGGCAAAAACAATGTATCCGGACTGGCTGAGCCTTACGGGAAAAGGTTATATTGCAAGTATGTACAAGCAGTATGGAAAGATCATTTCGCCAATGGGATGCCGTGCCTTTTTGTCTCCCTGGTATGAAAGAGGCGGCATGCATCCGGCGGACGATAAAGACACCCCTATTTTTGTAGGACGGTTTAACGTAGGAGCGGTTTCGCTGCATCTTCCCATGATTCTGGCAAAAGCGAGACAGGAGTCCAGAGATTTTTATGAAGTATTGGATTATTATCTGGAACTGATCAGGCAGTTACATATCAGGACGTATGCTTATCTTGGAGAAATGAGGGCTTCTACCAACCCGCTGGCTTACTGCGAGGGTGGTTTTTTGGGCGGGAATTTAAAGCTTACGGATAAGATTAAGCCGATCTTGAAGTCAGCTACGGCAAGTTTTGGAATTACGGCGTTCAACGAGCTTCAGGAGCTGTATAACGGAAAATCTTTGGTGGAAGACGGTGCGTTTGCTTTGGAGGTATTAGAGCATATTAATAAAAAAGTCAATGAGTTTAAAGAAGCGGACGGACATCTCTATGCTATTTACGGGACGCCGGCAGAAAACCTGTGCGGCCTGCAGGTAAAGCAGTTCCGTGAGAAATACGGGATTATCGAAGGCGTGTCAGATAAGGAGTATGTCAGCAACAGTTTCCATTGCCATGTGTCCGAAGACATCACGCCGATCGAAAAGCAGGATTTGGAGTATCGGTTCTGGGAGCTGTCAAACGGGGGAAAGATCCAGTATGTGAAATATCCTATTGATTATAATCTGGAGGCTGTGAAAACGTTAGTCCGCCGCGCAATGGATATGGGATTTTATGAAGGCGTAAACCTGTCGCTTGCATATTGCGACGACTGCGGGCATCAGGAGCTGGAGATGGATGTCTGCCCGAAATGCGGGAGCAGAAATCTGACAAAGATCGAGCGTATGAACGGGTATCTTTCTTATTCCAGAGTACATGGGGATACCAGACTTAATGACGCAAAAATGGCAGAGATTGCAGAAAGGAAGTCAATGTAGCCAATGAGATACCACAATATTACCAAAGATGATATGCTGAACGGAGACGGGCTTAGAGTCGTACTTTGGGTAGCGGGCTGTTCTCACTGCTGCAAAGAATGTCAGAATCCGGTCACATGGGATCCGGACGGCGGGCTTTTATTTGATGAAGATGCAAAAAAAGAGTTATTTGCGGAGCTTGGCAAGCCTTATATTTCCGGCATCACTTTTTCCGGCGGAGATCCGCTGCATTCGGCAAACCGCATGGATGTGCGGGATCTGATGGCGCAGATTAAGGAAGAGTTTCCGGAAAAGACAATCTGGCTGTACACCGGAGACGTATGGGAAAGAATCTTACACTATCCTATGATGCAGTATGTGGATGTACTGGTAGACGGTGAATTTGAGGCAGGGCAAAAAAATGTGAAGCTGCTTTGGAAAGGCAGCGGGAATCAGAGAGTGATCGATGTACAAAGGTCGTTAAAACAGGCAGATCAGACAACGCCGGTTTTGCATTGCGGAGATTATGAATAATTTTCAGGCAGGAGCGGTTATTTCATTCCGCTTTAGCGGAATGTGCGCGTTGCAGCGCGCAGATGGGAGCAAAAATGAGAAGAATTGCCAAATTTGAAAAAGTAAGTCCGGAACAGTTTAAAGAAGGATTCAGGGATTGTTTTGGGGAAAAGGCAGCCCAAAGGGCAGACGAAATATATGAGCAGATAAAACTTCCGAAAAGAGCCACGAAAGGGAGCGCGGGGTATGATTTTTTTTCTCCTGTGGAGTTTACATTGAGTCCGGGAGAGACGATCAAACTGCCTACGGGAATCCGCGTGAAAATGGAACCTGATTGGGTGTTACATCTGTATCCCCGAAGCAGTCTGGGATTTAAGTATCGTTTACAGTTGAACAATACGGTAGGGATCATAGACAGCGATTATTATGATTCCGATAACGAAGGGCATATTTTTATGAAGATCACGAACGATTCCAATGAAGGGAAAACGGTGACGATTTCTGCCGGAGTCGGATTTATGCAGGGAATCTTTTTGGAATATGGCATTACGGAGGACGACGATACGGAAGAGGTCAGAAACGGCGGCTTAGGAAGTACAACAAAATAAAGTATAGAAAACTTTCTTTTTGGCAGAATAATAACGAAATGAAAACAGAGCCGGAAAGGAAGTTTTTTTATGAGCGAAAATGAAAAGAAATTGGATCGGGATTTTCAGAAGAACATAGATTATCTAAATGAAAAGCTGGCGGTAAATGCAAGCTTTGACATCATCTACCGGGTGATTCAGATAGGAGGAAAAAAAGCATGTTTGTATCTGATAGACGGGTTCTGCAAAGATGAGCTGATGCAGAAGATGCTGCAGTACTTTATAGGGCTGACGCCGGAGGAGATGCCGGAGAACGCCCACGAAATGTCGAAAAGATGTATGCCCTATGTGGAAGTAGATTTATTGGACAGTATGAATGAGATCATCAAAAATCTTCTCTCGGGCGTATTTGTACTGCTGGTCGAAGGATATGACAAAGCCATTCTGATCGATTCCAGAACGTATCCGGCAAGGGGTGTGGAAGAGCCGGAAAAGGATAAGGTACTTAGAGGTTCTAAGGACGGTTTTGTGGAAACAGTCGTTTTTAATACGGCGTTGATCAGGAGGAGGATACGGAGTACGGAGCTTAGAATGGAAATGCTGAATGCCGGAAAAAGCTCAAGGACGGATATTGTACTGTGTTACATGGAAAACCGGGTGGACAAAAAATTTTTAAAGCAGATAGAGGATCGGATCAATTCCATTGCCGTAGATGCGTTGACACTGAATCAGGAAAGCCTTGCGGAATGTCTTTACACGAGTAAGTGGTACAATCCTTTTCCGAAATTCAAATATACGGAAAGGCCCGATACCGCATCGGCACAGATACTGGAGGGAAATATTGTTATTTTGGTTGATAATTCTCCTTCGGCAATGATTCTTCCCAACTCTATTTTTGACGTGGTGGAAGAGGCGGATGACTATTATTTTCCGCCTATTACCGGAACGTATTTAAGGCTGTCCAGAATTTTGATCGCTTTTTTGACTTATATCCTGACGCCCACATATCTGCTTCTTATGATGAATACGGCATGGGTTCCGGAAAGCTTTTCCTTTATTATTGTAAAGGAAACTATGAATATCCCGTTGATCTGGCAGTTTTTGATTCTGGAGCTTGCAATCGATGGTCTGAGGCTTGCGGCGGTAAATACGCCCAATATGCTGAGTACTCCTTTGAGTGTGCTGGCGGCTTTGGTATTAGGGGAATTTTCCGTAAACAGTGGATGGTTCAATTCGGAAGTGATGCTTTACATGGCGTTCGTTGCCATCGCAAATTATACGCAGACCAGCTATGAATTAGGGTATGCCTTAAAATTCATGCGAATTATCACACTGATCTTTACTGCACTCTTCAATATCCCGGGATATATCGCAGGTATCTTATTATGTCTGTTTGCCATTGTGAAAAATAAGACGGTGTCGGGACAAAGCTATATTTATCCGCTTCTGCCGCTTAACTTAAAACAGTTATCCAAAAGGCTGCTGCGGTACAGGCTTCCTAAATCAATGGAAAGTACGAAAGAGTAGGCGGACAGTCAGTTGAAAACAAAGGAGTCGTATTGCGAAATGATATTGCAGGTGTTAGAATGGTTTTAAGACGAAGATAAAGGAGCACATTTTATGCATAATTTTAAAATCATTACGGATACGACGACGGATCTGCCGATGTCTTATATAGAAGAAAACGGGATAGGGCTGATGTATTTAAACTGCATCATAGAAGGCAGGACTTACGGAAAAGATAATATGGGGGAATTGGACCTGAAGAGCTTTTACAAAGGGATGCGCGAAGGAAAAATGCCTACCACTTCACAGATCAATCCGGAAGAAGCAAAGGAAGAGTTTGAGCGGTATATCGCTACGGAAAAAGAGATCCTCTGCATCGCTTTTTCTTCCGGATTGAGCGGCAGCTATAACAGTATGAGGATTGCGGCAGACGAGGTGATGGAGGAACATCCCGAATGTAAGATCAGGGTAATCGATTCTCTTTGCGCTTCTTTAGGCGAAGGGCTTTTGGTCTATCAGGCAGTAGAGCGGCGGAAAGAAGGGATGACGATGGAGGAGACGGCGGACTGGGTTACGGCGCATATCCAAAATCTGATACACGTTTTTACGGTGGACGATCTGTTTCATCTATACCGTGGAGGCAGGGTCAGTAAGACGAGCGCCGTTATAGGTACGGTAGCAGCCATTAAGCCTGTACTGCATGTGGATAAAGAAGGGCATTTGATTCCGATCATGAAAAAGAGAGGACGGAAAAAGGCTTTGAACTGTCTTGTGGACTATATGGAGGAAAAGCAGGGAAAATGGCTTGAAACAAACCGGTCCGGCGCAATATTTATCAGTCACAGCGATGCATTAGAGGATGCGGAATATGTACGGGACGAGATAAAAAAACGTTTCGGGGCGGAAAATTTTCTGATCAATATGATAGGGCCGGTGATCGGATCGCATACCGGAACGGGAACGATCGCCTTGTTTTTTCTAGGAGAGGATAGATAAAGCCGGAAAAAGTAAATGCCGGAAAAAAGAGTTTCCAATACAAAAATTGCTGTACGATACCGATCGATACAGCAATTTTTTTTTTATAATTATGTTATTGTTAAGCGAATTTGTTCAATTCACTCTGGATCAGGGCATAAGCGATAATGCCGCCAAATATAAACAGAATTAAGTATAGTACCCCGCCGTTGCTTGCAGGAATGCCACGTTTCTGCTTGGCTGTGTCGATCTTGTCGCCACATTTGTACGCCCAGTATAAACCATAGATGCCACAGGTTACAATTGCGAGCACTAAAGCAAGAATACCGGACGTAGGATTTTCTTCGCCGGAAACCGTATTAGTATCGTCGGTCAGGCAGACAAACCAATAAAGCCCGTAAATGCCGCAGGTCACAATTGACAGAATAATGCATATTGCGATATTTCTGTTTTGAACCATTATTTCTCCCCCTTCATTCATATTTTATCTAAAATATCATAAATCGACAATGGTTGTCAATATTTTAGTCGATAAATTTAGCTGATGATATATTATTTCAATATTTTATGGTTGAATTGAATAGGAAATGACTGAAAAAGGTTAAATTTTTATATCATTTTAATAGAAAGATCAGTAAAAATATTTTATACTAATTATATGAAGTGACTATCATAATCATACGAGAGGAGAGTACATATTATTTGAAATGGAATGCACGTTTGAAAGAAAAGGTTTATGAGTCTATTTCTTCGGTCGTACCGATCACGGCCATCGTACTTATTTTGAGCGTCAGTATCGCTCCGATGACTCCGGGTGCGCTGGTTCTGTTTTTGTTCGGAGCCTTAATGCTGGTTTTTGGCATGGGGTTTTTTACCCTGGGGGTAGATATGTCGATGATACCGATGGGAGAAGGCATCGGCGTTGTAATGAGTAAGTCCAAAAAGATCGGGATATCGCTTGTCGTATGTATGGTCTTAGGAATCCTGATCACGGTAGCGGAGCCGGATCTGCAGGTGCTTGCCAATCAGGTGCCGGCGATACCGAATCTGACGCTGATTCTTACGGTTGCGGTCGGAGTAGGGATTTTTTTGGTACTTGCGGAAGTGCGTATGCTCTTTAACATTCCGCTGTCTTATGTATTGGTATTTTTTTATGCGGTCATTTTTATACTGGTATATTTTACGCCGAATGATTTTATTCCTGTTTCCTTTGATTCGGGAGGCGTGACGACGGGACCGATCACCGTACCTTTTGTAATGGCTCTTGGTATTGGTATGGCTTCGGTACGAAGCGATAAGAACTCCAACAGCGATAGTTTCGGCCTGATCTCTCTTTGCAGCATCGGACCTGTTCTGGCGGTATTGCTGCTTGGTATTTTTTACAGACCGGAAGAAAGTACATATACCCGCACGCCGATACCGGAAATTTTGACGACAAAGGATGCGGCGGGAGAATTTTTACGCGGTTTTCCCGTTTATGCAAAAGAGGTCTTTGCAGCGATTTTTCCGATCGTCGTTTTGTTTGTTCTATTTCAATTGGCGTTTAAACGGTTTCATAAGCATCAATTGATCAAGATCAGCTCAGGAATGGTTTATACCTATATTGGTCTGGTTTTGTTCCTTACGGGAGTGAACGTAGGGTTCATGCCTGCTGGACAGTTTATCGGAGCGACGGTAGCCGGCGGGGAAAAGAAATGGTTTTTAATACCGATAGGGATGGTGATTGGCTATTTTATCGTGAAAGCGGAACCGGCGGTGCAGGTTTTGACAAAGCAGGTAGAGGAGATTTCCAACGGTTCCATTACGCAGAGGTCGATCAAACAGGGCCTGTCCGTCGGGATTGCAGTATCTGCGGGAATCGCTATGCTGCGTATTCTGACAGGAATCTCTATTATGTGGTTTTTGATTCCCGGATATGCGCTTTCGCTGATTATGACGTTTTTTGTGCCTCAGATCTTTACCGGCATTGCTTTTGACTCGGGCGGGGTGGCAAGCGGGCCTATGACGGCCACATTTTTACTGCCGCTTGCAATGGGAGCCTGTGAGGCCGTGGGCGGGAATATTCTTACGGACGCATTCGGAATCGTAGCGATGGTGGCTATGACGCCGCTTGTGACAATACAGATACTTGGGCTTACGGATAAGATCAAAGAAAGGGTACAGAAGAGGAGAGTCGTTACGGAAATGGAGAATGTGGAAGATACCATTTTATATTTTGATTAACCGGGAGTAGGGAGAGCTTGCAGATGGAGAAAAAAAGAGGAATAAGACTGCTGGTAACGATTGTGGAAAGGCGTCAGGGAAAAAACATGGCGAAACTGTACTCGGAAAATGGCGTGGACTGGCATTATCACAGTATCGGATTCGGAACGGCGTCTTCCGAACTGTTGGACGTACTCGGATTTGGTACGTCGGAAAGGGATATTTTATTTAGCTTGGCGGAGAGCGAGAAGGTAAGAAAACTTTTATATGATTTGAACAACGATCTGCATGGTAACGTATCGTCAAAAGGAATTGTTTTTTCGGTACCGCTTACAGGTATTAGCAATCTGGTAGCAAATATGCTCATGCAGGAGCCGGTTGTGATAGAGGAAGGAGAGATTCCGGTGCAGGATAAAAGTAATAACAGCCTGATTCTTATTGCGGTAAATCAGGGACATACGGATAAAGTAATGGAAACGGCAAAAAAGGCGGGAGCCAGAGGGGGAACTATTATAAAAGGAAGATGGGCCGGAGCGGAACAAAGTGAGAAATTTTTCGGGATCACGCTTCAAACGGAGAAAGAGATCATTGTCACGCTGGTAACGAACCAGACGAGAAACCTGATCATGGAAACCGTCAATAAGGAGCATGGGCTGCATTCGGAAGCGGGAGCCATGATCTGTTCACTGGCAGTAGACCAGATGGTAAGATTGTCTTGACCACCTCAAAATATGGGGTGGCCAAGAAATAATCCAATGTAAATTTGCTGTGGTAAGTTAAAAAAAAGAACAGTTGCAGATCTCTCCGCAGGCAATCTTCATACCTGAGTCTCCGGAGGGCTGCGTCTTAAAATCATCGGGCATATCATGGATAATAATGGTATGCCCTAATACTTCTGCAGGTAAAAAAGAATCTGTATAAAAAATCGAAAGCACTTCTCCTTTATTGCCCAAAAGCGGAGGCAGATCTCCGGCATGGTTGGGATGGGCGCAGCCTTCGGGATTGTAATGACTGCCGGCGTTTGCAAAAGCGTCGGTTTCGTTTCCGCTGCATTTTGCGCCTTCATGAATGTGGAGTCCGTAAAAGGATTTGGAACAGGACTCATTCTTACAGGGCAGCCCGATAGCGTGAATGGCAAGCAGGGTGCCGCTGCAGATCGGATAAAGTAAAGCGACGCCTTTTATGGAAGGAAAGAACCGGCTGCCCATAATAGAAGCATAAGCAAACGGTTCCATCGCGATCAGGGTGTTGAGTGAATTAGGAATATCCGCATACATAGGCATTAATTACAAGGGCAGTTGTCATTTCTTGCGGTAGTATTATCAAAAGCAGGATTGAATGCGTAAAAATTCTTCTCGTTTAATTTATCCTGCACGATTCGTAATGCTTCACCGGAACGGAAAGAGTGAAGCAGATCATTTGTCTGCAATATAGAGGATCGCCTTCAGGTCGGAAATCAATTCCTTCGAGTAGTCGGACACTTCCTGATAAAGCTGTTCGGCGCTTGCATAGTCGCCTCGGTTCAGCGCATTGAGTACATCCGCCCCATATTTATGGAATCGTCTATGCTTCTCCGCCAGCGCGTTCCAAATAGGCAGGATTTCCGGAATATCCGGAGTCAATGAGTAATAAAAATGGCCGAAACCACATTTGGTGGAATCCAACTGCAAAGGCAGTACCGTTCGTTCTTTTACCATATTATGCAAATTGCTGAGCCATGTTTGGTGCGCCGTAATGGCGGTGCTCACATATTGGCCGAATTCGGAGTTCTCCAAATGGAAGAAAGCATCTTCCGTCATACTTCCCATCTGTTTTACGGTGTCATCCAAAGTTTTTTCAATATCAACAACGGGTTTGATCGCCTGTTGCAATTCTCCGCTGACCTGATTCATAAACTGGCTGCTGTCTCTTAACTGATTTTCCATTTCCGTCATGGAACTGCTCAGTTCTTCGCTTACGGCGGCAATGGAACTCATGGATTCGTTGATCTTTGAAACATGCTGCTGGCTCTCGTCGTTTAATTCCCATACGTTTTTGATCTTATCAGTCATTGTTTCCAAATAGGTGATCGTGCTCGTAGCGCTTTGAGAGCTTTTCTGAGACGCGCTTTTGATATTTTCCACGAAGTCGCTCATGTTTCCGGTCAGTTTCTGCGTCTCTTCGGCAAGACTGCGGATCTCTCCGGCAACAACGGCAAAGCCCCTGCCGGCTGCGCCTGCCCTTGCGGCTTCAATAGAAGCGTTCAAAGCAAGCAGATTCGTCTGAAGGGAAATACTTTCGATCCCTTCAATCACTTCGCTCATACGGTTGATAATGCCTGCTAAGGTCTCCATGTCGGACTGCAGTTCTTTGGAAACGCTGATCGTCTGGTCAGAAAGATCCCTGATGTTGGTCAATTCATTCTGTCCGGACTCGATCTTGCGGTATACTTCATCGGTTTCGGAAGACACTTCAATAATGGTATTCGTCAGCTCTTCATGCTGATTATTAGATCTGGTCGAGCCGTAGGAGGCTTCCAGAGAATTTCCAAAAATAGCTTCAGAGGCTTTTTCTATGTTACGGGAAATATCAGTGATCTTTTCGGTCTGGTGCTGCATGGTGAGGTCGAGTGAACTGATCTGCATAACAGCCTTGATATTCTTATCAAACAGTTCGGCAAATTGCTTTCTGCCCTTGCTCAGTCTCTGATAAATCTTGTTTAATTCAGGCTCTTTGGAGTAATCCGCTGCTTTTAACTCTGAAACTGCTTTCATGAGTACATTTTTCTTCCGTTTGAATAAGTTTGATAACATAAATATACCTCGCTTTTCTATTGATTATGTATAATTATATGATACGGGATTTTCTACTTTTTGCAAGTCTTTTTCACAAAAAATATGTTGATATTTATGGTAATGTGATAGTCTGCGGACCGTCTTTCATAAAATAATATAAAAGGGCTAAAAAGGCAGGATTTCATGGAGTTTTTAACGGACCGGAAAATCAGTATGGATAACATGGAACTGGCGATAAAACATTTGCGGCCGCATAAGAATGGACAGATCAATAAACGGGTTAAGAAAGAGGTGGAAGAAAGGCTTTTTTTGATCTTGAGAAAATATGAAAGGTGGGAACGGGATGAGTTATGACGCATTATACGGACGGCAGTCCGTTGAGAAAAAAGACAGCATATCCGTAGAGAGTCAGATCGAATATTGCCGGTATGAAACGCATGGCAGGCCGTATCTGGAATATACCGACAGGGGATTTTCGGGAAAAGACACGAACAGGCCGGGATTTGAGAAGATGATGCAGGATATTGGGCAGGGAAAAATTAAACGTGTTATTGTATACAAACTAGACCGTATCAGCCGTTCTATTTTAGATTTTGCCAATATGATGGAGATTTTTCAAAAATATCAGGTGGAATTTATTTCTACTACGGAAAAATTCGACACTTCCACTCCGATTGGAAGGGCGATGCTGAATATTTGTATCGTATTTGCACAATTAGAGCGTGAAACGATACAGAAACGTGTTGCGGATGCTTATTATGCAAGAAGTAAAAAGGGCTTTTATATGGGAGGCAGGGTTCCCTACGGGTATTGTCTGAAGGAAACGGTCATAGACCATGTGCACACCGCCATGTACGAAGAGGTGAAAGAGGAAAGCAGCCAGATCGGGATTATGTATTCCATGTATGCGGATCCCTCCTGTTCGCTGGGGGATATTGTTCGTTTTTTGGACCGGCACCGGCTTCGGAACAGGAAAGGAGAAAGATGGACCAGCGCGCGGATCAGTGAAATACTGCGTAATCCGGTTTATGTAAAAGCAGATATCGACGTATATCATTTTTTTAAAGAACAGGGTATTGGAATCGTAAATCAGGTCGATGAGTTCATTGGAAGTAACGGATGTTATTTATATAAGAGAAAGGCTGCGCCGGATGAGAAACAATCTGAACTTCAGAATCAGGAAGCCGTACTCGCACCGCATAAAGGGCTGATTTCTTCCAAGGAGTGGCTTGCCTGCCGAAAAAAGTGTTTAAGTAACAGATGTTCTACAAAAACCTGTAAGGCAAAAAGTTCATGGCTGTGCGGAAAATTGAAGTGCGGAAATTGTGGGTATGGGCTGATCGTATGCCGGTCAAAAACAAGGTGGGGAAGGTACTTTGTATGCAGCAGATCGGGAACTTTGTGCAAAGGGACGGGATGTACGGTTTACGCGGATCTATTGGAGGAATATATGGCGCAGGCCATTTGCGCTAAGCTATCGGAATTTCGGAAGTTATCTGCCGCAGAGACGGAGAAAGAAGAGACGAGGCGGGATAAAGAAAAGGAAATGTGTTTGGCTAAAATAGAGGAAGAGATCGACGGCCTGCTCTTAAAGGTGGCGGATGCCAACGATACCTTGATAAAGTATATCAACGGCAGGATAGAGGGATTGGAGGCGGAAAAAACGAAACTGGAAGAAGAAATGGCTTTAGAAGAAGAGAAAAGGGGAAGAAACGGTTGGGAAATAGAAGCGCCTGAGAAATTGTGGGAACAGCTTTCTTTTGAGGATAGGCAGGCGGTAACGGACGTTTTGATTGAAAAGGTGAGGATCGCGGAGGGAAGGGCGGAGATCGTGTGGAGAATATGAAGAGCGGCGGCGCTAAGGGAGCAGGCCCTGATTTGCTGTAATCTATACGATTGCCTTCACCGAAACGCTGGAAGTGGACGATTTCCCTTGCACGGAGGAAACGGATCGGTTCGCATACGTCGGAGTCGTGTACGAGACGGAGAATATTTTCGTAGGTGCTGCGGGCTTTTTGCTCTGCCGCCATATCTTCGAACAGATCCGTGATCGGATCGCCTTTAGACTGGAACTCACAGGCATTAAAAGGGATTCCGCCGGCTGCCTGCGGCCAAAGGGCAAGCGTATGGTCCACATAGTATTTGTCAAATCCGCTGCATTCGATTTCTTCGGTGGAAAGATTTTTGGTAAGCTGGTAAATGATGGAGGATACCATTTCCATATGCGCCAGTTCTTCCGTACCTATATTGTGCCCGGAAATGTTCCGGATCAAGCTCTATGGGGACAAGTCCAGTGCTTTCGGCTTATCTGTACATAGCTTTGGCAGCTATGAAAGAATCGGCAAGTGGGATGAGAAAAGATACGGGAAAGGCGGCAGAAAGCCTTATTTTATCGAGCCTGACGGCACTCTGAGACGGATAAATCTCTATGCGGTAGCGGATGCGGACGTCTATTATAACTATGAAGCGTGAGAAAATGAGCTTGTCTGAATGAGTCGGACAAGTTCATCTTTTTATAGGAAACCGCACCATTGTCAACATCTCTCTTTTTTGTGCAAAGATAGAGAGGAAAAATTTAAGAATAAGCGTTATAATAATAAAGATGAATATATGTCCACAAAGCGTAATAGGCGCGGATAAGGAGGGACCTCATGGAATGGGTTGAACGATTAAACCAAAGCATGAATTATATCGAGGAACATTTGACAGGAGAAATGGACTATGCTGACTGTGCTTGGCACCCAGATAACGCAAGAGAACCGGGATCGCCGGAACCGGGAGCTGGAGCAGCTTGTGGTTCAGACAGGCCGGGGAGACAGGGAGGCATTCGCCCTGCTGTACGGCCGGGCGCGGGGCGCGGTGTATGCCCTGGCGTTGTCCCTGCTCCACGACGCCCACGAGGCCCAGGACGTGGCCCAGGATGTGTTCGTCCGGGTGTGGGAGGGCGCCCCCGCCTACTGTCCCCAGGGCTCGCCCATGGCGTGGCTTCTCACCATAGCCCGCAACTTGGCCCTGGCCCGGCTGCGCAGGGGCGTGCGGCAGGTGGAGCTGGGAGAGGAGGAGTGGAACGCCATCCCGGCCCAGGCCCCCGGCATCTCCCCCGAGGACCGGCAGCTCCTCCAGCAGGCGCTGGCGGGGCTGGGGGAGGAGGAGCGGCAAATTGTTCTGCTCCACGCCGTAGCCGGGCTGAAGCACCGGGAAATTGCCCGGCTGCTGGAAAAGCCGCTGTCCACCGTCCTGTCAAAATACCACCGCGGGCTGGGCAAACTGCGCAGCCTGATGAAAGGAGAGAGCGACCGATGACTGACCGGGAACTGGAACAGCGGCTGGCCCAGGCCATATCCCATGCTGCGCCGGACGATCTGGACGCGGTTCTCTCCCGCTGCGGTGAGCAAAACGGGAGCGTGATGGAAATGAAGCAACAGAATATGGTTGACTTGGCCGTGACAGGGGGGGCCGCAGGAAAGAAAAAAGGGAGGGCCTGGCTGGCCGCC
>OFFL01000297.1_pt1 | contig 57000 bp, 67 predicted proteins | sample 1521391 | NCBI WGS metagenome assembly OFFL01 (sample SAMEA3504082, study PRJEB24116) | mouse gut metagenome | biome: mouse gut; feature: mouse-associated habitat; material: faeces | place: Denmark | collected 2011
TGGTGTATGGCTGACGAGGTGGGTCTTGACACGCACACACCGCACACGCACCTGTTCTTTTGCCTAAAGACCCCCGGAAAATTCTCGACTGTAAAAAAGCGTTTTCCTGATGCGCATATAGAAGCGGCCCGTGGGACAGTGCAAGAGAACCGGGCGTATGTGGGGAAGTGTGGAAAATGGTCCGAGGACGAAAAAGCAGATACGAGGGTCCCGGACACGTTCGAGGAATGGGGCGAGATACCGGAGGAACCGGGGCAAGGAGCCCGAAGCGACATAGCCGAGCTGTACAGCAAAATCAAGGCGGGAATGAGCAACGCCGAAATCATGGCGGCAAACCCGGACAGCGCAAAGCATATTCACCTGATGGACAAGATACGGCAGGACATCTTAGAAGCCCTCTATCGAGAGCAATGGCGAGACGTAGAAGTGACGTACATCTTCGGGCCGACAGCGACAGGCAAGACCAGGGGTGTTATGGAGGCCCACGGCTATTCCAGTGTCTACCGGGTTACGGACTATAATCACCCGTTTGACCGATATGCCCAGGAGCCTGTTTTATGTCTAGACGAGTTTCGGTCCTCACTCCTTATAGGGGACATGCTGGACTATCTTGACGGTTATCCGCTGGCGCTCCCTGCAAGGTACGCCAACCGACAGGCCTGTTTCGAGACGGTTTACATCATCTGATGATGTAATGTGCCATGGTGTAATGGCATTATTTTTTACATAGTCGAGGAAAAGTTGCGCTGCTGCAGAAAGAGTGCGCCGCCGATCCCAAGACAGTGTAACTTGTAAATGCGATTCAGGATTAGTGAGTTCAACGATGCTACAATATTCTGCGCAGGCTTGTCTGTCCTTTTCATGTTGTATAGAAGATTTTAATATAATAATGGCGGCGTTAATAGGAATCTGTACTCGTTCCAATAATCCCCGATCGCCCTCAAAAATAATATTGGGCTTGATATTAGTCGCTCTGCTGAGAATGTCAATAGAGCGAGGCGTATGTTCCGATGATGGCAACGCCACAAAAGGTATCTTTTCAAATTCGGCAAAATCACAAGGTGATTTAGGAACAGATGGAAGCCCTAATGGTGTCAGAACGACATAATCATCTTCCCAAAGTATGTAAGAATCAAAAGCAGGGTTTTGAGGAGTTTGCGAAAAAATTCCAAAGTCCACCGAACCATTTAGTAGCTCCAGTTCAATTTTTTCCATTGTGGTCACAAAGTGACGAATAGAAAGATCTTGATTCTGGTTGACGAATTTTGGTAACCATTCTCTAAGATAAAGGGAATCGGGGGACGCAATGGTGATTGCCTTATTTTGTCTCTGTTCCATTTCATCAATTTCGGTGTGAATGTTATCCAATTCACGCAGGATATTATTTGTATGTTCCAAAACAATACGACCGTAATTATTTAAAACAATATTCCGTCCCTGGCGGTCAAAGAGTTGAACCCCTAATTCATTTTCAATGCGAGAAAGTGTGTTGCTGAGGGATGGCTGAGAAATCATAAGCTTATTAGCCGCTTTTGTGATGTGTTGACATTCGGCAATGGTTTTAAAATACTGCAATTGCAAAAGTTCCATGAAAAAACCTCCTTACGTATATTCTGGTTGAAGTAGATTAAACTATAATGTATATCAGGGAAAATGGATAATTTTCAAGTGATTTTTATATTTTTGATAAAGTATTAGAAAAAAACGCATTTTCCTGATATTATGTTACTAATAAGATAAATTAATCGGATGCCGTTTTAATTTGTCCAGTAAGGCAGAGAAATCATTGGCACAAAGACGATTGTGCAGAAGCATAATCAGGATTTATAGTTTGAATATATTTAAGAAAGTATTATAATGAAAAAAACGAGTATATTCAATAGCTTTTATTCACATTGTTGAAAAAAATAAGTCATATTAACCAATATTATGCTAATGCACAATCTATTAGGCAACAATGGTACAGATTTCATTTGTCAAAAGGAGGGAAGATCAGTGCAAAAAGGCTCACAGCCTATAATTTCTTGGACAGTAAAATTTGTTCAAAAAAAATAGATATATAGAAAATTGTTTCTATATACCTACTAAATAGCATATGCAAATTTGTTGTCCTAAAAAGTATGATTTTTTGTACAGTTTTTATTATTGCAGTAATTTTAGAAGGGGTGTTTTTTATGGCTTCCGTAACAATGGAACAATGTGTTGAAGAAGAAAAAGACGAGCCGCTGGTGTTATTACCTAGAGGAAAACGTATGTTCTTCGTTGCAATTCTTTATTTATGTTTTACTTTTGATTTAGCCATCCGTTATGGTGTAAACGCAATTTTACCTTTATTACAAAATGACTTGGGAATTAGTGGTACCCAGATCGGTTTATTGAGTAGTGCTGTATTTTTAGGTATGGCAATCTTTGTAATGCCATTTTCTTTCTTCGGCGCGCAGTATGGGCAGAAAAAAGCAATCAGCTTGTGCTCGATTTTGTGGTCTGGCGTAACAGTACTGTGCGGCTTTGCACAGGGTGCTGTTTCTCTGGCATTGCTTCGTTTAGGCGTTGGTGCAGGTAACTCCGCTTATGCGGCTGTATCTACTGACATGCTGACCAGTTGGTATAAGAAATCCTCCTGGGGAAAAGTTTTAGGTCTGTATAACACAGCTATGACAATTGGTGCTGTTGTTGGTATGATTTTATTCGCAGCTATTGCAGAGACAATGGGCTGGAGAATGTCCTTCTACATCATTGGTGGTATCAGTTTAGTAATCTCTCTGCTGACTTTCTTAATTCCAGATAACAGAAAAGTATTGGCAGAGCAGAAAGCAAAAGAAGCTGCTGCAAATGGTGGCAAATCCAATGGCGTAGAACAGAAAAAATTAAGCGCAGGTGAAACCTTCAAATTCTTATTAACCAATAAAGCATTATTGCTGATGTGCCTAGGTGCTGGGATTGCAGTTATGACGTTAAATATCGGCAGTACTTTCATGTCCATCTACTATGTAAATATGATGGGTATCAGTGCAACGGCGGCAGCTGGTCTGATTGCATTGAGTACACCAATCGGTTTAGTTGCTTATCCTTTAGGCGGTGCAATTCTTGATAAATGGTATCAAAAAGACCGTCGTGCACGTATGTGGATGCCAATGGTTTGTATTGTTCTAGCAGCTGTAATTTTCTTCTTTGGATATAAGATGGTCAGCGTTCCGATGATTTTGATAGCAGGTGGTTTCTATAACTTAGGAAATACCTCTTTCCACACAGCAGCGCACGAGTTGGTACCTGTATGGTACAAATCCGTATCCTATGGGATTTATGTACTGTTTATTCAGCTGTTAGGTGCTGTTGGTCCTACATTGGGCGGTATCATGGTAGATAAGATGGGGGTTCAGGCTGCACTGGTGAATTCTTCGTTCCTTTTTGCAGCTTCTGCTGTATTACTGTTCTTAGCTGGCGGTATTTATATTAAATACTACAATAGAGCTCGTGAAGAAGAATTGAGTACCGGTGTTTGCCCAGAATAATCTTGCAGGATATGTCAAGTTATAAGTAACTTGTAAATCTATATGGGGGTGTTGCGTTGGTATTGTGACGCAGCATCCCTGTTTTTGTTATACGATACAAAAACACAAAAATGCGGCAAAAAGTAAATAAAAAAACAGATATTTGTGCTTTTGTATGCTATAATAATAGTGTTAGGCAGAATTGTATACAGGAAGTCAATATTAAAGAAAAGGTATTATCTTATAAAGAGGGGCGAGCTCTATGAGAACTCTATATTACAATAGCAATGTGATTACCATGAATGAAAAACAGCCGAAAGCAGAGGCTGTTTTGGTGGAGGATGGTATGATTGTCGCTGTAGGCAGTAATGAAGAACTGTTAGCGCAGAGTGAGGATGCATATTTGACAGATTTGGATGGCGCAACGGTGTTGCCAGGATTTATTGATAGCCACAGCCATTTTTCATCCAGCTATGTATTTCCGCGTTTTGACCCTTCTCCAGTAGGGAAAACGGACAGTGTGAAGGATTTAATTGAAGAGGCAAAAAAATATCTGGCAGAAAATCCAGTAAAAAAAGGCGAATGGTTCGTGGGCATGGGCTATGACCATGCGCTGTTCGATGGAAAGTTACATCCGACCAAAATGGATTTGGACCAGATTTCTACAGAGATTCCCATTGTTATGATTAATACCAGTGGTTGGATGTGTGTAGTAAACAGTAAAATTATTGACCTGCTGGGTTTGGATAAAAATACACAGGCGCCGGAAGGCGGATATATTTATTATGATGCAGCAACGGGTGATTTGAACGGTCAATTTGGTGATACTGCTATGCGCGACTTAATTTTAGCAAAAATGCCGATGCCTAGTGCAGAGAGTATGATAGAAGCCCTTTGCCGGGCAGAACACATGTATAGCAGCAAAGGATATACGACTGTAGTGGACGGCAGCTTTGAGGCAGATATGCGGCCTCTATTGCAGTTCTGCACAGGCGCAGGTTTGATTTCCTTGGATGTCAATACGTATTCCCGTGTAGCCAGTGAGAATAAACAGATTTTAGAGGGCATTGCTACACCGGAGGCGACGTATCGTACGCACTTCAAAATTGCTGGTGCTAAAGTGATTCTTGACGGTTCTCCGCAAATTCGCACTGCGTGGCTGACGGAACCCTATTTTCAACCGCCGGAAGAAGGGACAGAGGGCTATTGTGGGCAAGGCACGTTCGGTGATATTCAACGTGTTGTGGCGTTATTCAAAGAGTGCATGAATAACAGATGGCAGCTTTTGATGCAGTGTAACGGAGATGCGGCTATTGATCAGTGCTTAGATGCCTATGAACAGGCGTTAGAGGAAACTGGCCTTATTGAGGATTTGCGTCCTGTATTGGTTCATTGTCAAACCATTCGGGAGGATCAGCTGGACCGTATTCAGCATTTGGGGATTTTGCCGAGCTTCTTCCATGACCATGTTTATTATTGGGGAGATTGGTATCAAAATATTGTATTAGGAGAAAAACGAGCTTGTAGAATCAGTCCTTTAGGTTCCGCTGCTAAAAGAGGTATGCGTTTTACCATGCATCAGGATTGTCCAGTGGGGCCGCCAAATGTCATGTTGATGCTGAGCACGGCAGTGACCCGCCATACCAGAACAGGAAAGCCACTGGGAACGGAGTATGCAGTTGACATGATGACTGCGTTGAAGGCTGTTACGATTGATGCTGCATACCAGTGCTTTGATGAAAAAATAAAAGGTTCTCTGGAACCTGGGAAGTATGGTGATATGGTGGTGCTGGATGCAGACCCGATGACAATTACACCGGAAGATATTCGCCATATTCAGGTATTGGCTACGATTAAAGAAGGAAAGATTATTTATCAGGCTGATGATGTAGAATGCGTGGATTGCATCAATGATTAAAAAGTAGATTGAAAAATAAAAACTGCTTAAAATAAAACGCTGTTTCAAACCAATGTGTGGTTCTGGAACAGCGTTTTATTTTGAGGGAGAAATTGATACTATTGACAGGAAATCATCTTTCCTTTTTTTATAATTTGCATCGGTGGCAGACCGCTGCAACCGGTGGCAAGAATTTGTATATCATTACGGCTGATTGCCAGTAAATCTAAGGGCGTCGACAAAGAACTGCCGTCTAAGAGAAACAGGGTGCCGTGTTGGGCATCGGTAAGAAACTGCATAACCTGCTGGCGGTTTTGCTCGGTGAGCTGAAGAAACTGTACCCGCTGAAAGCTTTGCTGTAATGTCACCAGGACGCCCAGTTTATGAGTCTGTGTCAGCATACTGCTTTGTACAGGAAGTGTTTCAGCAGGGGCATCACCGATAGTCAGTGTATCGAAAGCGCGGCGCATCAACATCGCACCATTTTTATCGTACAGTTCTTCTTCATCTACCAGGAAAGATTGATTTTCTGTTGTACTTTTAGCGAACCACAGATATTCATTGTGTGCAGCCTGAAAGGTCATGCGGCCGATGGCATTGGCAAACTTGCTTTGTGCCTCTCCCCGGCCAAAGCAAGTTAGTGCAAAGATGATCTGTAATAATTGTACTGGCAATTGTGCATCGTCACAGGTGAAGTTGGCACGTAAAGGAAATGTGATCCGTCTCCAGTTGGTGGCAGTAGACTTTTCACGGTATTCTAATTGTGTGATAAACATAAAACTCAATCCTCTCGAAAAAGATTTTGACTAATCCTTGAAATGGTGTAGAAAATAAAAAAGGCACCCTGCAATACAAGGTGCGAAATGACTAGTTTGCTCTCTGAACCTTACCGGAACGCAAGCAACGAGTGCATACATTAATTTTCTTTGGTGTACCGTTCACAACAACTCTTACTTTCTGGATGTTTGGCATCCATTTCTTTTTTGTTCTGATATGGGAGTGGCTGACTTGCATACCAACGTGGCCACCTTTACCGCAGATTTCACATTTTCTAGACATCACTGTACACCTCCCTCAATGATCTGATCTATCTTCTATATTTTGAAATCACTTGTATTATTGTAGCAGAAAGACCTATTGAATGCAAGATAAATTTTTGCATTTTTTGAAAATCAGCAGGCTAAATTGCAATAACAAATAGGACAGAAAGAAAAGGACCAGAAGAGGAAGGAAAACCAAGGATTTTACAAAGCAAATGGTCAATTCAGTTTTGGATGTTTAAAATTACTGCGACAGAAAAATCAACGCATAATGCAAAAGGGGAAAAATACTGAAAGAGTGGAAGCTATTAAAAACTTGCAGGGAAAATGGGAATGTCGATGTGTTATAATAGAAACAATTAGAAAATGGCTTGTGAAAGAAGGGTATAGAATGGAACAGCAGACTCAAAAAGGTGTGGTATTAATCACTGGCGCTTCTGGCGGAATAGGGCAGGCGACAGCGCAGCGTTTTGCTTTAGCAGGATATCCGGTGGTGCTGCATTATCATAACAATGAGCAAAAGGCAATGTGCACTGCACAGCAGTTGGAAGCGCAGGGATGCAGGGTTTTGTTGGAGCAGGCTGATTTGAGGGATAGCAGACAGGTAGAAGCGATGGTGCAGCGTATTGCAGAATATTGGGGGCCGGTCGAGATTTTGGTGAATAACGCAGGCATAGCGCAGCAAAAATTATTTACGGACATTACGGACGAAGCGTGGCGCGATATGTTTGCGGTACATGTGGATGGCGCTTTTTACTGCGCACGGGCGGTACTGCCTAGCATGATTCACCGACGTGCAGGCTGTATTGTCAATATATCCTCTATGTGGGGGCAAACTGGTGGCTCATGTGAGGTGCATTATTCGGCTGCAAAAGGCGCATTGCAGGCGATGACAAAAGCATTGGCCAAAGAGGTAGGTCCATCTGGGGTGCGTGTGAATTGTGTAGCTCCTGGAGTGATTTTGACAGAGATGAACACCGCAATGTTTGATGGAGAAACTTTGGATGATTTGCGGAAGGAAACACCTTTGGAGCAACTGGGCATGCCGCAGGATGTGGCAAATATGATTTATTTTCTCTGTACAGCAGAAGCAGCTTACATTACAGGACAGGTCATAGGAGTTAACGGAGGAATGGTGATTTAGCAATACAAAAGAAAATATCTAGAGAATACAGTATTCTTTCCAAAGAACAGGTTGCGTGCAGCCTGTTCTTTGTGTAAAGAGAAGAGGTTATCAGCAAAAAAAGTGAAACGCATGATATTGGGCGAAAACCTATATATAGAGCAGTTTTTTGTCAAAAAGAAAAAATTTTTTCCCAGAAAAAAAGAATAATTCGGTAACTTGTTTTAACTATTCAAAAGATAGCTTGTATTTAGATTAGTTTATATTATCGAAAAGGGGGTTGCAATTTTGCTGCTGGTTTAGTATGATATCTACATACAAAAGACGAATGTCTACAATACAAAGACATTCCAGTCTGAAGGGGGAAAAGGAATTATGGTTCAAACAATTGAAAGCGTTAATGGTATTATTAACGGCTTTGTGTGGGGCCCGGTTATGTTGGCGTTGCTGGTTGGTACCGGTATTTTGCTGACAGTGATGGCAGGCTTCCCGCAAATTACAAAATTAGGTACGATTATGAAAAGTACCGTGGGCAGTCTGTTCGGGCAGGATGCACACAAAAAAGACGAAGCTAGTATCTCGCCTTATCAGGCAGTGGCAACTGCTTTAGCTTCTACAGTCGGTACTGGTAACATCACCGGTGTTGCCACTGCAATTGTGGCCGGGGGTCCTGGTGCAGTATTTTGGATGTGGATCAGTGCATTATTCGGTACAATGACAAAGTTTGCCGAAGTAACACTGGCTGTAAAATTCCGTCAGAAGAATGAAAAAGGCGAGTGGGTCGGCGGTCCAATGTACTACATGGAAAACGGGCTGAACATGAAATGGTTGGGCGTGATATTTGCCTGCTTTGCGACCCTGGCATCCTTCGGGATTGGGAATATGACCCAGGCCAATTCCATTGCTGCTGCGCTGCAGCAGACCTTACACATTGACCCGAAAATTACTGGTGCAATTATCATGGTCATTGTAGCGGTCGTAATTTTAGGCGGGATTAAACGTATCGCTCAGGTAACAGAAAAACTGGTGCCGGTTATGGGTGTCATTTACGTAGCGTTAGGTGTAATTACCATCGTGATGAATGCTGGCAAACTGCCTGCAGCCTTTGCGGTAATCTTCCAGGGTGCATTTAATCCATCTGCAGTAGCTGGTGGTGTGTTGGGTTACACCATCATGAATGCAATCCGTTTCGGTTTTGCCCGCGGCGTGTTCTCCAATGAAGCCGGTTTAGGTTCTGCGCCGATTGCCCATGCTGCTTCCAGTACAGACAATCCAGTAAAACAGGGTATGTGGGGTGCATTTGAGGTTATCTTCGATACCTTTATCATTTGTACAATTACTGCGTTGGTAGTCGTTATGTCCGGTCTGTGGGGACCTGAAGGCGCTGGTTTAGACGGCGCTGCACTGTCCATCGCAGCGTTCCAGAACTCTGTAGGTATTTTTGGTGCCGCAGGTGTTACAATCGGTACAGTATTGTTCGCTTTATCCACCTTACTGGGCTGGAGCTACTATGGTGAGAAATCCATTGAATATCTGTTCAAAGGAAGTTCTATTGTAGGCGGCGTAAAATTAGGTTATAAAATTGTATTTATCCTCTTGACCTTTGTTGGTTCTATCGGCGGATTAAAGTTAATCTGGGATATCGCAGATACGCTGAATGGTTTGATGGCAATCCCGAACTTGATTGCATTAATTCTGTTGAGTGGCACTGTGACCAAACTGGTAAAAGAATATTTCAGAGAACAGAAAAAAGCTTAATCAAAAAAATATACAGCATATAGGGGGGCCAAATCTTGGCCTCCCCCTTTTATTTGTAATGGATTCATTCTTATATAAAAGAAGGCGTTGGATAAAAATAGTTACATACACAGCGAAAAAAATATGTTATAATAAAACAGATTATATTTTTGGGGAGTTTTCTATGCTATTTGATGATACATACGAAGGAAATCCGGCCGAACTGCCGGGACTAACATTAGCCTATATTGGTGATGCCGTGTACGAATTATATGTACGGCAGCAAGTGTTGAAACAGAGCGTGAAGGCCCATACATTGCATCAGTTGGCAGTACGCCGTGTAAATAATAATACGCAGGCGGCGCTTTTGATGAAATTAGAGCCGGAACTTAGCGAACAAGAATTGGGTATTGCCCGGAGGGGACGAAATGCCAAGGGTATTGTACCGAAAAATGCAGATGTACAAACCTACCGCAAGAGTACAGGTATGGAAGCGTTGGTAGGATATTTGTATTTGAAAAAGGATGCTGAGCGGTTGCAATGGGTTTTAGAACAAATTGAAGAGGTGGTATGCCATGGAAATCACTAACTATGAAGGAACGGATTTGCTACGGGTCGAAAACTTTTTACAGCATCACACGAACCTGGAGCAGAAAACGGTATGCACTTTATTGAAAACTTGTAATGTATCCTTTGTATTGGAAGGGATTAATCGTTGGCAAAGTACCATGATTTGTGAGCTGAAGGATTCTTATGTGCAGCAAAGTCAACGGTATGTAACGCTGGACAACGATGGCTATTCCCTACCTGAATTGAAAGAAGAAGATAGAGAGAAAGCAGAGGAACTGGTCGGACGAGCCTTTGCGTTGTATACTGAGATGTCGCAGCTGAAAGAAGCTTTTAAGGGAAGACCCAAAAAAGAACATTATTTGTATGGAATTTCAGTGGAGGACGCCCGCTATATTTTGCCTTTAGCAGTAAAAACCAACATCTCGGTAGCAACCACCGGTGACAAATTGTTGGACTGGTTCCGCATGATGAACCGACCGCTGGACCGGCAGATGTTTGCTGATGTGCATGATGAATTGCTGCGGGTATTGCCGGAAACGCTGGGAAAATGGCTGGATACGCAACCCTATGAATATGAGAATGACGGGGTGTTGAATCAATTTTATCAGGACGATTTGGACAGAATCACGCCAAAGAAACCAGTGGTGTTGTTGCATACCTTTGCGCAGCCGGAATTGAAGGCAGGGCTGGGTGCGCTCACCAGCACCAAAGCAGAGCCGCCTTCGGAAATGCTGCAGCAATGGGGGGTAGAAGCGGCGGAAAAGGCCAAGGGCGTGACGAAGCGGGTGTTGGGATATGGACATACCAGCATTGCCGAACAGTGCCGTACTACCTTTGGGATGATGTTTAGCTTGGTCACGTACCATCAACAGGTACGGCATCGTTTGCCTTCAACCTTTCGCGAACCATGGCTGAATATTTTGCTGGAACCGGAGCGACCGCCAGTAATTCCGCAGTCTGTAATTGATGGCGGATTTGAACAGCAGTACCGTCGCCTTGTGCAGGACATGCAGCGTTTTCAGCAGCGCATTGCCGGACATTACAGAAATGGATTGTGGAGGTATTTTCTGCTTAATTGTCAGCAGGTAAAGATTATCACCAGCACCAATGCCCGTATGGACTGCGGGATGTTGCAGGAGCGTATTTGCTGTAACGCGCAGTGGGAAATCAACGCTATTGCAGTGGCAAAGCTGGAAGAACTGCGCAAATTGTCTGACATTTTGTATCAATATGCGGTGCCGTCTTGTGTTTACGGCAACTGCAAAGAGGGTAAAATGACTTGTGGAAAGGCTGCGCAAATGCGGGAAAAATACCGCTTGAATGAGGAAAGTAACATGAAATAAACGCGGTGCAGAACATGTACCAATAGAATATCAATGAGAAAAGAGGACTTGATATGGGAGATATTTTTGGGCGCAATCCGGTTATGGAAGCGCTGAAAAGCAATCGTACCATTAATAAAATTTGGCTGGCGAAAGGGGAGCAAAAGGGCTCTGTTCGTGAAATTGTCGCGTTGGCGAAAGAAAAACGGATTGCTGTGCAGATGGTAGAGCGCAGCAAATTGGACAAAATGTTTCCCCATGAAAACCATCAGGGCGTAGCAGCATCAGTAGCTTCTGCTGATTATGTAGCATGGCAGGATATTGTAGATGCTGCACGACAAAAGGGAGAGGATCCTTTGCTGGTGATTTTGGACGAGTTGGAGGACCCTCACAATTTGGGCGCTATTTTGCGCAGTGTGGATGCAGTGGGCGCACATGGTGTGATTATACCCAAGAGACGGGCGGTGCCTCTAACCGATGGTGTAGCAAAGGCCTCGGCGGGAGCTATTGAGCATGTGCCAGTAGCCCGGGTGAGCAATCTGGTACAAGTTATTGAGGAGCTGAAAAAGCAAGGAATTTGGATTGCCGGAGCAGATCTTCATGGAGAATATATGCATAAGCAGGATTTAACTGGTCCGTTGGCAATTGTCGTTGGCAGTGAAGGAAAGGGGCTGGGCAAATTGGTTCGCGAGAGCTGCGATTATGTAGTTTCTATTCCTATGCAGGGTAAAATTAATTCCTTAAATGCTTCCGTGGCAACAGGGGTATTGCTGTATGAGGTTTATCGGCAACGGAATGCAGGCGGAGGCAGATGAAAGAATATTTGATTGTAGATGGGTATAATATTATCGGTGCCTGGCCAGAGCTGCAGGCGCTGAAAGAAGAAAATCTGGAATATGCACGGGCGAGACTCATTGAGATTCTTTCTGCCCATGCTGCATTGAGCAAGCGAATTGTGATTTTGGTATTTGATGCTTATCAAGTAAAGAAAAACAGTGGTTCTCGGGAAATGATTCAGGGTATTGAAGTAATCTACACAAAAGAGAATGTGACCGCTGACATGGCAATTGAGCGGCTGACAGCGCAGATTCCTAAACACCAAAAGGTTTTTGTGGCGACATCGGATCGGTTGCAACAGGAAACCATTTGGGGCAAGGGTGCCTTTCGCATTTCAGCAATGGAGCTGAAACGGGAAGTAGAGCAAGCGGAAAAGGAACATAAACCACACTATACACCGCAGTTATATGTATCCAATCGTTTGGAGGATCGGATTGATCCAGAAGTGAGAAGAAAATTGGAAAAAATATCTAAAAATTTCCAAAATTAGTTGACAACAACGAGCAAACATACTATAATTATGGTAAAAAGTGGAAAGGGGCAGGAAGATGGAACAGGCTGCACAGCAAATCAACCAAATTGATCTGGAACATCTGACCGATGAGGAAACTGTAAATTTAGCCCAATATGGAAACGTAATTGCATTGGAGCATTTGATAAATAAATACAAAAACTTTGTACGTGCCAAAGCGAGAACTTATTTTTTAATTGGCGGTGATAGAGAGGATATCATCCAGGAAGGGATGATTGGTCTATATAAAGCCATTCGGGATTATCGCTGCGAGCGGCAGGCATCTTTTCGTGCCTTTGCAGAAATTTGTGTCACACGGCAGATGATTACAGCGATCAAAATGGCTACCAGACAAAAACACATTCCTTTAAATTCTTATGTTTCTTTGAATAAACCAGTGTTCGATGAAGAATCGGAACGCACCTTAGGCGAAGTAGTTGTGGTACAAACAGAACGCTCAGGCAATCCAGAAGAACTGTTTATTCATCAGGAGAATTTGTTAGATATAGAAACGACCATGGGAAAGATATTGAGCCCCTTGGAGCAAAATGTGGTGGAGTTGTATCTGGAAGGAAAATCTTATGTGGAAATTGCAGAACAACTGGGTCGGCATGTAAAATCAGTAGATAATGCGCTGCAACGTGTGAAACGGAAGCTGGAGCAATATTTAGAAAAACGGGAAGCACAAACAAAATAAAAAAATTTTGAAAAAGTCAAGACTAAATTGCAAAAATTCATAAAAAAATTCAAGTAAGACACGCGACGCCTTCCTGGAAAACGGCTTCTGCGGTCCGGAAGCCCAGTATTTCACGGGGATAGTTATTGATCCAGTCTTCGACCTTTTGGATCGCTTTCGCTGTGACTTTCCGGAAGTCTGTTCCTTTCGGGAACCAACGGCGGATCATTCTATTCACATTTTCGTTTGATCCTCTTTCGTATGACGAATAGGGGTGACAATAGTATATCTTTGTCCTGTTGCCTTTGCGGCGACAGGACTTTTCCATTCCGGCACAGTCAGCGAATTCGGAACCGTTATCGACAGTGATCGTTCGAAAGATTTTGCTGAAATTTGCGCCGTATTCACGTTCAAGGCTATCCAGGACGCGGACCACGCTTCGGGCGGTCTGGTCGCGCATAGGACGAATGATTTCCCGTCTGGACTTTCTTTCGGTCAGAACCAGAAGGGTTTTCTTTGTTTTCTTCTTGCCTTCGACACAGTCCATTTCCCAGTCACCAACGACCGCGCGATCGTCGATTTCTTTCGGGCGGTTTTCGATACTGGTCCCAGCCGGTGGCCGCTTCGCTCTCTGGACTTTGTTATACGGGCGTTTCTTTTGGCCTTTGACAGGAAGGTTCTTGTTCGTGACAGTCAAAAAGACGCCCTTGTCGATATAAGAATACAAGGTCGATTCACAGATCGACGTTTTGAATTCAAGGCCCTTTTCCTTGATTTCGCCCAGGACAGCGGCCGGCGAATAGCCTTCTTCGGCGATCTTCTTTTCGATATGCTGGGCCAGTTCGTGGTCGTTTCCGATTTTCAGGTCCGGACCTTTTGCGGCCAGGTGTTCGCGGTAAGCCGCTTCGGCCATTTCCGGACTGTATCTTTCTTCTTCGGTCAGGTCGGAATTCGTATGAATATAACGGCCGCGCTTGATTTCGTTGTAGATCGTTTTCAGATGAACGCCGATTTCGTCAGCGATTTCCTGTTTGTGACGCTTGTCCTTTAACATTGTTTCTATTTTCAGCCTGTCAGTCCAGGACAGGTGTTTGAATCTGCGCTTTTTCATTTTGATTCCTCCTGATATGCAAAAAAGCCCCGTCCGTTCGTGGACAGGGCTTTCGTTTTACTTTTTGGTTGTGTGGGCGATATATTCGGCCAGTGCTTCTTTGATAAAAGCGTTTACACTCATACCGGCCGCGCTGGCGGCTTGAACGATCTTTTCTCTGTCGCCTTTTGGAACTGTTATTTCGATTCGGTCATAGGATTTCTTGCGAAAGCGTTTGTTCGCTTCGATCTGCGCTTGTGCCATAGTGTAGTCACCTCTTTCTGTCGAATATTATATAATACCGGTATTATATTGTCAAGGGGGGAACAAAAAAAATAAAAGACCCTGGCGGTTCAAAGGTTCGCCAGTGGTCCGTTGTGTTATTCGCAGTCTTCGGACAGTAGCCAGTCGACGGTTACGTCCAGGATTTCAGCTATTATCATAAGTTCATAGTCGGCGACGAAGCGCGTTCCGATTTCGATTCTGCTGACGCTGTCGCGTTCCATAGTGATTCCGGCTATTTGCAGTCTGGCGGCGAAGTCGGCCTGTGACAGTCGCTTCTTCAATCGTGCTTCGCGGATTCTGTTTCCGCTGATGTTCTTCCGGCCTTTATAGTCATAGATTTTCAAGTTGTGACCTCCTTCCCGAAAATTTTGTGTTAATGTTCAGCGACATTCTTGTTTTTAACACATTTTTCACGTATAATTGTGTTAAAGGTCAGAACCTTATAAAGTTTACAAGTAGGAAGGGGGGATATAATGCGAATAGTCGCTATTATATTCGGAATCCTGGCCGCGATTGTCGATCTGGTCCTGGTGATTGTGTCGATTGCGGTTCCGGAAGTATCATTGTGGGGCTGGATCGTCGTCTTGACCATTGTCGCCGTTGGGCTGTTTTTCAGCGCGAACAAGGTTAAGAAGCAAAAGGAAGCCAGACAGGCGGCACAAGTGGCCAGAAATACGCCGTTCATGGAAGAAACCGCGATTTCAGCGATCGCACAGGGCGAACTTCCTGTTGTAACGGGGACGCCGGTTCTTTTGGAAGAAGGCGAAGTCGCCCACTATTACGCGCCGGCGACGAAGATCGTCACGAAGAACAAGGCTGTCGGCCGAACCGGAAGCGGTGCTGGCGTCCGTGTCCGCGTTGCGAAGGGCGTGTCGGTAAGCACTGGCGGCGGTTCCAGTCGGACGGTTTACGGCGAAGTGACAGAAACCTATTCGGGCGCTATCGTTTTAACGAATAGGCGGATCGTCTTCATTCATAACCAGGCTGGTTTCGAATGTAAGATTTCAGCATTGACAGCGGTGACACCTGTCGACGGCTCTGTCGTCGTACAGGCCGGATCGAAGACATATCAGTTTTCAGTCGCGCGACAGGACCTTTTCGTGTCGGCTCTTTCAATGGTCACTGGAAAATAAAAAAAGGCGGTCAGGGAATGTCCCTGGCCGCTTTCCTTTTGCCGCTATGCTTTTTTCAGGTTTGCCGCATTGACGGCCGCTGTGACTGTCTTTCCGATACCAATGACCACACGGTCGCCGTCAGTTTCAATCACGTCATATTTGTCATAGTAGGTCTTGAAGGCTTTCCCTGTGTAGGTGACAGCTTTCAGGACTTTTACTTTATCACCCTTCTTGAAGGACTGGACGGCCTGGGTGTCTGCCGGAATTTTGATTTTCTGGCCGACGCGGATTAGGTTCGCGTTTGCGATCCTGTTATAAGCCGCGATCTTCTGATAGGTTGTCCCGTACTTCTGGGCGATCTTCGACAGTGTTTCGCCGGCTTTGACAGTGTGGATCACTTCGCCAGTGGTCGGTTTATTCTCTGCCGGCTTTTCAGCACTGGCGCCCAGGCGGCGGTTGACTTCGGCCGCGATTTCACCGTGGCGGTTATACAGGTAGTCGCCAGGACAAGCCTTGTTTGCATAATCGCGGTGAACGGTCATATTGCACCCGTTCAGGTGATTCATACGGTCCTTTTTGTTGGTGGACCACACAAGGCGTTTGATCACGTTTCGCTTGCAGATGTCAGTCACCAGGTCAAGAAGCGCGGCGAACGCCTTTTCATTGACTGCGTAAGGGTGTTTTGTATCGGACGCGACTTCGATCGTGATCGCTCTGTTATCGTTGGACGCGGAAGAACTACACCAGGAACGGTCCTTTTCTTCCACATACATTCCGATTTTGCCGTCGAAGCCGATCCCGTAGTTTGAAGACGCCTGTCTGGAAGTTGGCGCGAAGATGTTCCCCAGGGTTTCGACCGAACACTGGCCGACGACACAGTGAATCGTGATTGTGTCGATCTTGTGGTTTCTGGGACTGTTCTTATTCGGGGAAATGCGCGTATAGTTTACAAGTTTGCTGTTACTCATTTTTGTTCCCTCCATTTCCGGCCATGAAACCGATCTGGACCTTTCCGGCGTTGGTTGCTTCCGGCTCCGATACGTTTTCCACATTTTCCACGGAACCGGTGTTCAAAATAGCAACGAACTTCGTGAAGGCTTCCTTGATGTATTTACAGGACACAAGCAGAACGGCGCCAATGATAACCAGGTCGGCGAAAATGTCCGTGTATTCGTCAGGAATAGCCCAGCCGACTTCGTTCGCAAAAATCGGAAGTGCAGTGATGGCCGTACACAGAAGCGTCAGTCCAACGACAAAGACAAGAATTTTCAAGCCGCTTGCAATCAGCTTTTCGCGGTCGAAGTCTTGCTTCCTGATTTTGATGTTATACCACAGGGAAAAGGCGACGTTTGCCAGGTATGCACACAGAAAAATCAGCATAGCCCAGCCGATATTTGTCAGATTTTCAAGTAATGCGTTTAACACGTTTATACCTCCTTTGTGTCATTGTAAATTTCAGGACCATATAATTTTCGAAGTTTGATCCGGTTTTCGGCCTTCGCTTTACTGAAATAAAAGCCGGTCGCGGTGGCCAATTCGCCAAAGACCGAAGGGATCAGGTACGCCAGCGGCGCGGTATCGCTTGTTTTCCATACAACGGCCATAGTAAAAGCCGACACGACAAGCGTGACGGCTCCGACTATGGTTATTATGATTTTGGAAAATTCGCGTTTTTTCTTTCGCGACTTCATCGATTTTCCAGGTCCTCTATACGGTGATTTGCGACCTTGATTTTTTCTTCGATAACGGCCGCCTGTTCTTCCAGTTTGAAGGTTCTTTCCACGACGGAATTGTGTTTATCAACCTTCTTTTCAAGAAGTTCCAGACGGTAAGCAATAAGGGCGGAACTTTTCCGGTTTGCGAAGTAGGTTCCGGCCAGTGTGCCAATCAGCGACAGAACGCCGACAATAATTCCTTCGGTCATTCTGTCACCTCCGTCCAGCCATAGACACCAGGTTCCCAGACGTTCGCGTCAACGGTAGAAGTCCAGTGTTTCCCGTTGTGGGACACTTTATCGCCGGAATTGTAGGCGTCGTGTGCGCCGACAGGTTGGGACCAGTCCGGCCATTCCACAGTCGGATCGCCGATTTTCGTCCATAAAGAAGCGGTTGCGTTCGGCGTCCAGTCTGCTTGTGAAGTGTGGGCTTGAACGCAACGGAAAAGTTCGCCGTTATACTGGCGGATATTGCCGACAGAGTACGCCACAGGGTAGGCCCAGGGGGCGAACTGGGTGACGTTTTCCGTTGCGGTTGTATCGTCAATCTGACCGGATTCGGCCAAAGTAACGAAGGCGATCGAAGTCGCGCGTAAAGCGGCACTGACAGGATTTTGTTCTTCCTGGGCCTTCGCTTGGGCCATGCTTACGCTTTCGCATTTTGTAGGATCAAACATTTCGAATTCCTCCTTTCGTTTAGGCGAAACGGATCGTCGCCTGGGTGATTTCGATTTCCTGGGTTCCCTTCGTGATATAGAAGCGATACCCCAGGCCGTAGCCTTTCGCGGCGGTCGTATTCGTGAAAACGTGAACAAGTCTGTTCGCCTTGTCTGTGATGTCTACCCACACCGGCGAAGTGTCGAACGGGTTATTCGTAACTTCCAGGTGAAGGGTGGCGTCTGCCGGAATCGTCGCCGGATAAAGGGAAACAAAAACCTTCTGAACCAGGGCGTCCGTATTGAACGCGCGCGCCGCCGCGATACGGCTGACGGTGCGGCTGAATGTGATCTTTCGCGTTGCGCTTCCGCCGGCGCTATCGGTGGCCGTGATCGTCAGGACGTGGGCTCCGGAAAGAAGCGGAAGCCATACGCTGGACAGGTCGACGGTATTCTGGGCGCCGCTGGTCGCGGTATAGGTGCGAAGCGTGATCGTCTGGGTTCCGTTGGTCAGTTTTTCCGTGACCGTGATCGTTTGCGTGGCCGCCTGGGCGTCTGTGACCGTGTACTGGTATGTAAATGGCGCTGTTTTTGATCCCAGGTTTTGATCCGAACCGCTGATCACGGGCGGCGTGTTGTAGGAAATGGTTTTCGCCGATCCGGTGCAGTAACCGGATTCAAGGCCGTTCGCGTCGACTGCCTTCACGCGCGCCGTGTAAGTTGTGCCGGACGTCGGAACTGTGTCGGTGAAGGTCTTCGCCGTGGTGATCCCTAACTGGACATAAGCGCCGGAATCAATCTTCCTTTCCCAGACGTAGGAAATGGCGTCGCCCTCCGGATCGGTAGAACCGCCCGTCGAAAGAACCAGGCTGTTTCCGGCTTGCGGTGTGCCGTAGGAAATAGAAGAAGGATCAGACGGCGGCTGGTTCCACTGTAAGATATAGGCCCCGTCGGTGTCTGTTGAATCGGATACCAGATTCCCAGATTCCAAATACAAAGCCGGCCGAACGCCATTGTAGCCACTGTACGCGTCGTCGCCGTACAGACCGCCGCCCGTGCCGACATGGCGCGCATTGTACGCGTAGCTGGCGTTCGGGGTTCTAAGCCACCACCACCAATAAGAAGACGCGTTCAGACTGGAACTTGTATATTCTGAATTGCTGACAGCTTCGGCGGTCGGGTAGCACTGGCGGCGCGCGGCACTGGAAAAGTAGGACCACAGGGTCCCTTCAGCCACGCCGTTTTCGTTGGACAGGCCGACTTCGGTATTTGACAGAAGAAAGACCTTTCGAGTAATGTCTTCATAACCGCCGCCGTCGGTGACGGTATTCTTTGCGACACGGATCACGGCGTCCAGGATAGCCTTTCGGAAGTCCGCTTCGATGTTGGACAGGAATCCGGCTTCGGTGTCGTATTCGTTGTAGTTGCTCCACACGTTGGCGTTATTCGGTGGTGCGTCGTAGCTGTGACGCGCGGAATACCAGGACGCGGCCTGGCTGTTCAACCACTGGTCGATATTAGACTGGGAATAACGGTTGTTTCCGTAATTCTTGCGGTCGCTGTTTGTGTTCGAAGGCTCCTTCGCGTCAAAGCATTTCAGGGTGATCATTTTCTCGGCTACCAGGCCCGTTCGGCCGTTGGCCGTGTCCTGGGTTCCCACGATCCACCTGATCACTTTCCCGTTGTATTTCGTGTTCGTCGACTTGACGACGCTTCCAACGGGCAAAGCGGATAGTAATTTTGCCATAGGTTAATCCCTCCAATTCATTCTTGAACAGGTTAAAGAACAGGTCGTCCGTCTTCCTGATCAAGTGGTAACTGTTGCCGTGTTCGGCGTGACCGGTCCACGAAGAATAGGATTGAAGAATCGTTTCGAAGTCGATCCGGCCTTCGTCCAGAAGGTGACGGTATTTCTTCAATTTCCTTCGGATTCGGTTCTTGCTTTCACGGCGGACTTTTCTGACAACTTTTCCGGTGTCGGTCAGATAGGTCCTAAATCCCAGGAAGTCGATTCCCTGGGTTAAGGGGAAAATGGCCGTCTTTTGATTCAATTCCAGTCCTAAAGGGACCAGATACTTCTTGATTTCTTCCAGACAATAACGAAGATAGTCCTTGTCTGGGTGAATCAAATAGAAGTCGTCCATGTAGCGGCCGTACATTTTGATTCCCAGACGTTCCTTGATCATGTGATCCATTCCGGACAGGTACAGAACGGCGAACCACTGTGAAGTATGGTTTCCGATCGGGATTCCTGGTCCTTCGGTGGAATCTATGATCATATCCAGAAGCCACAAGACGTCGCGGTCTTTGATAAGCCGGCGAAGCTGTTCTTTCAGAACGTCGTGATTGATACTGTAAAAATACTTTCGAATATCGCATTTCAGGACCCAGCCGTCCGCCCCGTTCTGTCGGTAGTACCTCGACATGAAATATTTCAGGCGGTCAAGTCCGAAGTGCGTTCCTTTGCCTTTCTGGCTTGCGTAGTTGTCGTATATGAAAGTTTTCGAAAGGTACGGTTCCAGGACATTATCGCAAAGACTGTGCTGAACGATTTTGTCGCGGAAGCTGTTATACATGATCAGCCGTTCTTTCGGTTCTTTCACAATGAAGCAGTTATAAGGCGACAGGCGGTATTTGTGGGCTGATAACATGAAATGAACGAACATAAGGTTTTCAAGGACGTTCACTTCGTATTTGCAGACCGCGTATTTCCACCGTTTACCTTTGCGCGCTTCTGTATACGATTGATATAGACTGTTAAAGTCGATCACCTTCGCGAAGTCAGAAAGATTCAATGTCTGGTCTTCGCTCAAAATAAAAATCCTCCTTGACGCTTACAGTCCGGCCGTCACAGTAGGAAGGCCATTCGTCGTCAATCTTGTGTTTACCGTGGCCTTTCCGGCACTTCGGAAGGAAATGACCTCCTTTGTTGGGGTACTCTGTTTTCAGGTTCTTCGCCTTACTCGGTCGCGTTTTCCACCAAATCCGGCCGAACGCCATTGTTGCCATTGTACGCGTTGTTGTTGTTCAGACTGCCGTCCGTGTTGACATTGCGCGCATTGTTCGCGTTGCTGGCGTTCGGGGTAACAGGTCATTCCCTAAGTATCATTACACGCTTTCCGGTATAGGGTCCGACGGGGCGATCGCTTCGGCGGTGCCCTGTTCGGCCTTGTACCATTTTGCGGTCATGAACTTAACGTCCAGGGTCAACTTCGTCCAATAGTCAAAGGTGTCCTTGTCGATATAGCTTCGCTTCTTCGATAATTCGATCATGTGAAGCAGTTTCTTGCACTCGGTCAAGGCGGCCCTTTGTAGACGAAGCCGTTCTGTCCGGTCCGCTTCTGTCCGGTCCGCTTCTGTGCGGATCGGAAATATTTCGTTTGCTTCCAGTAAGCCGTCGTATATGGCCATGACGTGGCCCTGAATCTTGTTTGTGATCGAAAAACGGACGCGCTTCGGAAAGCGTTTCGCGTTGTCGGTCAGGTCCAGGGTGTAGTCGATCAGTTTTTCGGCCACCGGAAGAACGTGAAGCGGACTGTCATTTTTATTCGAAGTCCGCTGGTAGTTTCTTCTTGTTCCCATAGATACACCTTCGCTTTCGGATATTTTCGACGGTTTCCGGATCGCCGGAATAGTCGAAGCCATAATCACGAAGGACGACGGTTTCTTCCTGCCCTTCGTAGGTTACGCCACACAGGACCACGCTGTCGCCCTCACAGCGGCCGCAGACGGGCCGAATTTCTGTGAATAGGTTCGATATAAGGCAAGACGTTTCCGACGGTGTGGCGCCGATTCTGGTCATAAATAAAGACGGTTCAGGGATTGATCCAGAATACCTTCCGGAATTCCTGTTCCGTCGTAGCCTTTCCAGTATTGAAGCTGTGCAGGAACGAAAGTGTGTGTGACGGTTGTTCCGGTGAATCCGGTGTTCAAATGTTCAAGGATCGACTGAATGTCGTTGTCCTGTCGTCGCTGAACCTGTTCCGTGGTTTCGCCGGTCGTTTCGTTGATCGTTGTCGCGGCCTGGGTATGAAGCACAGGCGCGGCGTATGCGGTCATTTGTGCGGTTGTCACGAAGGAACCGACGCCCACCTGGACAGATACGGCCGCCGCTTCCTGGTTGGTGATAAAGACGGCCAGGTCGTGAATGTGGACCGTGTCGGCGTCCTCTTCAAAGGTTGTCGCCGGAAGGACGTTGTCGCTGTCCTCGCCGTCAAGCCAGCCATAACAGAAAAGAATTTCGTTTCCGCTGATGTCCAGGCCGAAGACGCCGATTTCCCTGATCCAGACATTTGCTTCCAGACCTTCGTTCGTCACCTGTACCGGAATTTGCATGATCGAAGGCGAACCTTCGACCAGTTCCTTTTCTGACAGGCTGGCGCTGACGTTTTCCACATTTACAAGATCGGTCAGTGTGTTAGGGCTGACCTGGGCGACGCCGCTTCCGGCGGCCGCGCGTGTCAGTATCAATTTCTGTCCGGACGCGATAAGGGCTGTTAGGGCTTCACTTCCGCCGTCCGTGACAATGGACTTGAATTTTGCCATTTGCTTTTCCTCCTTACGTTGCCGGCGTGTATTTGTGCCGGTTCATTGTAGCCATAGCGGAACAGGCGGCCGTTTTGGCCGGTTGGTCGTCTTGTGGAATATCCGTCCGCAAGCGAAGAACCAGATTCGCCGGAATCATTTGTCCCAGGGTTGCCGCCAGGGCGTCGCGCTGGGCGTAGCCTTCCAGGCGGATTCTGATATATAGATCGTAGGCGTTTTCGTTTAGGGTGACTGTGAAGTCTTCGCTGACCGTTGCAAGGTATTTCAAAAGGGTCCTGTAAGTATAGGGAAGCTGATCCAGGTACTTAATCAGGATTCGGTCGCGGCGGTCCTGTAATGTGTCCCCAGGCTCCACAGAAAGCCCCAGAATCTTTTCCCAGCGTTCGCACCCATATTCGGACAGGGACACCAGAAAGAAGTCGTCAGCGGCCGATTTTACGTCACTGACGACCTTTTCGAATTCAGGCTGTTCCGCGTTGGCGATCTGCTGAAACTCAATCAGTTCTTGCAGACAGCGCGGCCAGTATTCTTTAAGAACCATTTGTCACCACCCCCAGAACCGGAATCGCATTTGAAGCCAGGGAAATATTTTGTGTTCCGCCGTTGATTTTGGTTCCGGTGATGTCGATCACGCCTTCGACATTCAGGACCTTTGTTTCGATCTGGCTGACGCGGACGACAAGGTTTTCTTGTTCGTCCCAGGTTTTGGCCAGGCTGTCAAAGTAGTCCTGAATAGCTTTCTTCACAGACGTTTCGACGGCCGACCAAGTGGCCGAACCGGAAAAAGTCAGCGTGAAAGACACGTTGATCGTGGTTCCGGTCACACCTTCGACCGTGACGACGTGTCCGATCGGGGCGATACCGTCACCGACGCCCTGGTTCTGAACTGGATCGACGACTGTTTGAACGCTGTTGACAAGGTCGGAAGAAGGGATTCCCCAGTCACTATTTACAAAGACGATCTTCACGGTTCCGCCACCATTCCACACAGGGAACACTTTGACGGCGCCGACGCCTTGAAGAAGTTCGACCTTTGTTTTATAGTCGGCCTTGTTTCCGCCGTATGCCTGGGCCTGTAAGCTGTCCATATAACGGTCAAGAAGGTCTTCGTCGCTTTCTTCGTCTTCACCGTTGATCAGAATGTCCGCAAGTCTGGCCGCGCCCAGTCCTTCCACGTAGTCGATCGGGAAAAGGTTCCCCTGGTACTGGTTGCCGGCCGCGCCTGGTGCTTCACACAGAAGGCGAAACTGTCCGGTTGCGATCTTTTCGGTGACGGTATAGTTCAGATTGTCACCGGAAAAACGCGTTCCGATCGGCACGTCCATAGCGGCGCCGTTTCCGTCTTCAAAATAGCCCTTTCGAATTGCGGCGGTTGCCGGTGTTCGGAAGATACTTCTTTCGCGGACTTTCTTTGTCAGGTCGTCGCCGGATTCCGTATCAGGAAAAGCGCGGTCCATAAGGTAGGCCAGTTCGATATACATGATCGCCAGTTCGGCCGCCGCCGGCGCTATGGCGTCATATACGACGGAACCTTCGCGTTTGTCGATAGAAGAAGACACGCGGTCCAGACAGCGGTCCATAATGTTTTCGAAGGTCATATCCTCATACATTCACGTTCACCTCGCTTTCAATAGGTATTTCGCCGAAGATAGTTTCGGCCGTGAACTTCACGGAAGCGGTTCTTTTGTCAATCTGGGCCACTTCGAAGTCTGTGACGTCGGTGATCCGGCTGTCCGCCAGAAGGGCTTCGCGAATTACACGTTTTATTTCACTTGCAAACACTTGATAGCTTTTCCCGACAACGGCGTTCAGTTCAATTCCGTAATTCCAGGAATAGATCAGGTATTCGAAGCGTTCTGTTTGCAGTATCTTGTAAATGGCCTGTTTCATGGCTTCCGTTTCATCACAGAAGCCACCGACGCGGCCGGCGTCAAAGTCGATTTTGAATGTTCTTGTCGGCGCTTCGGCGGCGGTCTGAACCTCCACGTCTTCGCCGATCGTTACGTTTAACGCGTTCGGTATCATAAAATCACACCCTTCCCAGGACAAGGAACGCCTGTCCGCCAGCATTTCGCAGAAGGACCACTTTGTCACCGACGGCCAGGCCGTAATAATATTCGGACTTTGCGTCGGTGTTGGTCTGGTGGTTGCCTTTCAAGGTGTGGGAATGTGCCGCGAAGGACGCGTCACCGCTTCCACCTGACTTTTCTTCGGTGGAAGGGCTACCCTTGACGCCGGTGTGGTAGTGGGTAGGATAGAAGCCGGCCTGGAATTCCTTCATAACCACAATAGCGTCGCCGGATATGTCGAACCGGTTATCGACGCGGATCGTCAAGGGCGACGTCTTCGTCACGGAACCAAACAGAAAAGCCGTCGGCATACCGGCGTCGCTGGTCGCTTGTGCAACTTGTTTCATAGTTTCAAGAAGTCCCATATTACACCACCTTTAATTTCAAGGACATTGTTTCTTTCAAAAGGTCGTGCGTGGCTTCTTCGACTATGAAGAAGGATTTCACGCCCACGGCGCCGATCCCGATATACAAGGCGCGGCCGGCTCTGACTGACAGGTCCGCGATTGCACTGACGCTGAAAGACCGCTTCGGCCTGTTGTATAGTTCCAACATTTGTCCGCCGCGTTTCTTGATCTGGGCTTCGTTCATGTCTTCGTCAACCACTTCGTAGTCTTGCAGAATACCCCACAAGGTCATATTTTTAGAATCTTGGAAGATGTAAACGTCACGTTTTCCAGTCTTCTTGTTGTCCTTGACCAGCTTGATCTTGTTGTAGGCTTCGGAATCAATTTCTGATTCATAGGTGAAGCCGGTCGCCAGACTGCCGTCGCCGACAAAAAGGTCCAGTTTCGCCGTTTCGACGTCGGTCAAGGTCAGTTTCCCGAAGTTATCCCACAGGACGAACATTTTTCCTGTATTGATCAGGGTGTAGTCGATAGCCTTCAAGACAATGTCGAAAAGCGTCTGGCCGTCTTCAATCATAGACGGTATAGAATATCCGGTGTTTGCCAGGCTTCCGGTTTTCAATTTGAAGTCTTCGGCGATCTGCTTCAATACCTGATCCGCACGTTTCCCCTTGAAAACATAGGTGTCCTTGTTTTTCTTCAAATACCAGGTCTGATCGTAAGCCGTGATCTGAACCTGTTCCTTTTCGTTCTGGCTGATTTTTACGACGTAGCCATAAAACAGTCCGGTTTTATCGTCTAACAGGGTGACGATTCCGCCGTGGCTCCACTGTATTTCGTCGTTGACAATGGCGGTCAGTTCCAGGGAAGCGGGGGAACCGGACCGTTTTGTCGACCATTTCGCGCCACTGACAAGCGTCGTTATATCGAACGCCGCGCCTGTGACGTTATTCTGGTATTGAATACGAATGGCCATTATGGAATTGTGAAAACCTGGCCAGGGTAGATCAGATTCGGGTTCTTTCCGATCGTCCCCTTGTTGGCGTTGTAGATTTTTGTATAGTCGCTTCCCTTGCCATAGAATTTCTTCGCGATATTCCACAGGCAGTCGCCTTTTTTGACCGTATAGGTTTTCGATTTCTTTTCAGGCTTTCCGGCTCTGACCGGTTCCTTTGTTTTCGCCGGTTTTTTCTTCTTCTTAGGAAGAACGATTTTTTTAGGTGATATGTCTTTCCATTCGTACAGTTTGATCGTATAGTACAGGTCGCCCAGTTCGCCGGACCGTTCTTCGTATTCGAAGGATTCGATTCCCATTCGAATATTACAGTCCAGGTCTGTTCCTGTTATCAGGAAGCGGACCGGTGTCTTGCTGTCCCTGGCTTTCTGGATTGCCTGAATAATAGAAATAGGGTCCCGAACCTGTCCGGTAGTGTACGGCGCGGAATCGGCCGGAAAGAAACTTTCCCAGGACAGAATCCGAAGGCCCTTTTTACGTAAAAGAAGGACTTCGCCCAGGTCAAGCACTGTTACACGCTCATTTTTCCCAGGCGAAGACACGTTCAGTTTCGCCGGAAGGACGGGAATGTTGATTTCCCGTCCACCGACGATCAGTGTCATTCGGTAGTTGCTCATTAGTTATACACTCCTTCCGCCGCCGCTGTGAATTCGTCTTCCAGCTTGCTTTCGATTCGTTCGACGACTTCGTCGACGTCGACCTTTTCGCTGATCTGGGCTTCAACCGCCACAGTCGGCGTTAAGGTGACGAAGTTCTGGACATAGCGCATTTCGGCCACGTCGCGAAGGAATTTCAGGTCTTCATCGGCGATATTTACGTCGCTGTCAATCTTTCCGACCGATCCCACAGAATCGACTTTCCCGACGTCGTTTGTCCCGTCGACATTCCAGTCCGTGGCGCCGACGTCAGACTTTGCCTGTGCGGCTTCCGCTTTGGCGTTGGCGTAGGTCTTAGACAGTGCGGCCGTAGCGTCAGCAAGTTCTTTCTTCGCCGCTGAATAGGTGGCGTCACGCTGGGCCTGGGCGGCCTTGATGTCCGCTTCATACTGATTCAGGGCGTCGGCCCTTGCCTGTTTTGCGGCTTCGTTTTCGGCGGCCGCTGTCGTTGCAAAAGTGACCTGTTCGATCAGGTCAATGTTGACGCCAGGAATCTTATTCAAAAGGGATATGAAGTCGTTTATAATTCCGATCGCGCCGTTAATCATATTCTGAAGAATCGTTAAGACGCTGACCTTCATATCTCCCATAAAGTTAGCGATTGCCACGCCGGCCTTCTGCCAGCATAGCTTTAATTTGTCGATCAGGTTCGCGATCCAGTTGTAAACCGCAAAGAAGGCCACCTTCAGTGCAGTCCAGGCCACCACAAGGGCCGCCTTGCAGATTTCCCAGGCGTTCTTCACGCCACCGACGGCCTGGATCATCTTGTAAAGGGCGGCGATTACGACGCCGACCGCAAGGGCGATCCAGAATAAAGGATTCGACAGAAGGGTCACGAAGAAGGCCTTCGCGGCGCCATTCGCGATCCATGTCGCGGCGGTCTGAATACCCAGGGCCACAGCGTAAGCGATAGCCGCGCCGGCAAGGCCCCAGAAGATCGGGGCGATAGTGGACCAGTTTTCATAAATCCACTGGGCGCCGGCGCCGATCGCCTGGATAACAGGCCCGAAGGCTTCCAGGGCGATATTCTTCGCCAGGGTCCAGACCTGGGCGAAGGTCATAGGCATAGCGTTAAACTTCGCGTTGATTTCGTCGGCAGACGACAACATGGCATTTTTGACGATCGTTGAAGTGATCTGACCTTCGGCGGCCATAGCGCGAATTTGTCCGATAGGAACGCCCAGGTAGTCGGCGATCGTCTGAATGATTGTAGGCGCCTGTTCAAAAATGCTGTTCAGTTCTTCGCCACGAAGGACACCGGAAGACATGGCCTGGGTAAGCTGTAACATAGCCGCGTCCACGCCGGCGGCAGATGTGCCGGCGATCGTGAACTGTTTGTTGATCAGTTCTGTAAACTGGATCAGTTCGGCGTTGTTTCCGAAGGCGTCCTTCGCCATAATACCCATTTTAGAAACGGCGTCAGCGGTTGTCTGATAGGCGGCGCGGGACCGGTTGGCGGATTTCATAATCATAGACTGTAATTCGTCCGTGGTTTGAAGTCCGTCGTTCATTATGTCCAGTCTGGCCCTGGTCGACGTCATACTGTCCGCAAGTTCGATCACCTTCTGGACACTGATCGCCGCCAGGGCTGAACCAATAGCCTTTTTTACAAGGCCCCAGGCGGAAGCGACCTTTCGGGCGCCTTCCTCTGACTGGCGCTGTCGATTGTTGAAATTATCAACCTGGCCGGAAGCGCGACCGGCGGCCGAAGCCGCCCTGTCAAAGTTGACCCCAGGGTTCACCTGGTCCGACAGTGCGTCCGTGGTTTCCAGGGCGCGGTTTGTCCTCGATACTGCCTGAAAGATTCGGTTCAGCTTCGAAGTCATACCGTCGCGAATGGTCATTTGTGTAGCGACACCGGCCACGGTTCATCACCTTCCTTTCTTGCCTTTCCGTTTCGCTTTTTGTGCTTCTTTCTTTTCCTTTTCGATTTGAAGGTCGATCGAAGCATAAATAAAAGCCCGTTCCCGAAGGGGAAGGGCTACAAGCGTACTGGGAAGGATTTTCAACCGGTGCAAGGCGTAATGTGCGTAGACAGCTTCGCCGTCCGCGTCAGCGTCCACACCTCCACCGGTGATTAGTTTTTTGCTTCTTCGCGAAGGTCGTTCACGTCGTCAGAAAAGCCGTTGACTTCCTGGACACCCAGAAGAAGATCGACGAACTGGCCAGGCTTCAAAAGGACGTCGATCAAGGATTCGGCGCCCATGACACCGAATTTCGCTTGAAGTTCCGCGTCCTTGAAGTTCGGGTCCACACAACACGCGATCACAAGACGGTTATTGTAAAGGTCCTGATCCGTTTCCGTGGTCTTCTGGTGTGTCTTCTTGTCGAAGGTGATTTTCTGGCAAGACTTACGAATGGCCTTGTTTTCGCCTTCGGTGATCGACTTAATCGTGAAAGGAACAGGGAAGCCGCTGACCGCGACTTCCACTGTTGCCTGAATGTCGTCCTGGTTGGACATAAGGAATTCCTGTAATTTACCCATTTTGTTTTCCTCCTTTGATAGCTTAGAACTTCGTGAACGGTGTCAGAATGTCGAAGTCTTCGAAAGTGAAGTCGGCGTCTTCGTCCAGGGCGTCGTCGGAATCGCCGTCCAGTTTCGCAAGGACGACGGAATCCAGATTGCAGTCCATAAGAAGAACCGTCTGTTTTCCGGCCGAAGATTCCTGGTCGTCATTCTCGACCACCATATCGAAGTAAACGTCCTTTCCGGTTTCCTTCCACTGGCGAAGCATTTCGCGGAAAAGCGGCGTCATATAGTAAAGCGTCATGGAACCGCTACCGTTCGCGCCGGTTGTCTTGTGGCCAGTCATACGCTTCCCGATCGCCTTGATTTCGGATTTGCTCTTTTCGACGTTCGCTTCGATCGTCTTCGCGTAGAACAGTTCTTCGTTGTTGCCATTGATTTTCGCATAGGCGCGGCCAGACTTGCCGGAAATGGTATCAGGTGCGTTCAAAGTTTTCATTGTCTGTCACCCCTTTCTTAGTTTACGACGACAGTCATGTAAAGTTTTTCCATGCTGTCGTTCGGCTGTAAAGCGCAGTCGACCGCGACGTCGCGTTTTCCGTCGCCCTGGTTGACAGTGATGTCGTCGGACTTGAAATTGCTGATTGCGTCGATCGACTGATACTGATTTGCAAGCGCCACAAGGTCAGCCTTGAAAAGCTGACGGCCGGTGTCGCTGTTGGTTACAAGGCCGATATAGGATTCGCCGAAGATTCGCGCAACGTCATTCGCCCAGCCGTCCATAACGCGGACAACGCGGTTCGACGTCCAGTCGGAAGACATATTCTGGCCGATTGTAACAAGGCTGTTGATGTCCGTCAGGACACGGGCTTTTCCGTTGTCGGCGTAGAATGTGAATTCGCCGGCCTTGATAGCGGCTTCGAACTGGGACTTCGTATATTTAATATCGACGTCCACAGCGTCGTCGTAGGCCGTATTTGTCAGGGATTCGTTCACTTCCGCACCGGCAGAAGCGCCAGCCACCCAGGCGACGGCCTTGTCGCCGGTCAATGTGGTTCCGTTGGCCAGGATAACGCCGTTCTTGACGTTAATCAGGCCCATGTTGTCGCCGTCGTAGTCGTAAAGGACGCCGACGATCTTTCTTCCTTCGTCGTCACGAAGACGCTTCACAAAGGCGCCATAAAGGGCCTTGACGTCGGTATTCGTGCCAGGATAGCCGATCACATTGAAGGATTCGACTTCGAAGGCGTTCAGGGCGGCCGTGTGCTTTGCGGCGTTGACAGTGGCGTTCGTTCCACCGGTCAAGGCGGTTGCAGTTGCGGCCGTAAGAGTTGCCGCCGTTCCGAAGGTTACGAAGTCATTCGCTACCAGGGAAGCGGCGCCGCCGGATTTTGCGACGGTCTGGCTATCCATAACCACGCCGTCAAGATAGGTCACGACGTCGACCTTTGTCGCGTCGTCGACGTTGGTGATCACGGCGACCATGATGTCGTTTCCGTGTGTGCCACCATATTTCGCGGTGACAGTCATTCCGCCGACGGTTGCGCTGGCCTTCGTGCCGCCACCGTTTACGCGATAGATCAGAAGGGACTTCGCGCGTTTCAGTGCTTCGCGAACAAGAAGAATGTTCGCGTCGGTAGGATCGTAACCGAAGACTTTCAAGCTGGTCGCGTTGAAGTCGGTCGCGGTCATAGTGAAGACCTTGTCGTCAGGTCCCCAGTTAAGTTCAAGGGGAAGGGCGGCGACGCCACGGCTTCCCATTTTGGCGTTGGTTCCCATGCTTACAAAGTTGATGTAAGCACCAGGAAGAATTTTGTTCTGTACTGTGAAAGTACCACCACCAATAGGCATAGGTTACACCTTCCTTTCAAGAAATTCGGTCACAAGCTGGATTGCCTGTTCCCGTGTGTACTGCTGGCCGTCTTTCAGGATCGCCGCCACGGCGTCCCTGGGAAGGCCCAGCGTTGCGGATTTGACCAGTTGTTCTTTGCTGAAAGTAGGTTCCGCCTGGTCAACGGAATCAGCCTTTTTCTTTGTTGCCATTATTCGATTACCTCCGATCTGATTGTGTTGTCCTGGTCCAGATAATACATAGTCGGAATCACTTCCGGCGTGATCACAAAGTAGAAGTCCGCGTCAAAAAGAAACTGATAGACGCGGCTGTCGTCGTCCTTTCTGGCCGTGACGTTCGTCAGGCGAACCAGTCGGGAACGGCTTTCTGTTTCGACCACAGTCAGGGATTCGAATTCGTCCAGCATTTTTTCGGACCATTCGTTGAAGTCAAGGTTATCCTTCGACGCCAGGAAATAAAGAACTTCAATCTGGACATGACGCCGGCGGCGCCGATCCAGTTTCTTTTCCTGTGTCGCTTCGATAATTCCGACGAAGAAATTCCCGTCAGAATCCTTCGGGATTTCATTGACGAATACGTGTCGATCGGGCCACAGGCCGACAAGTTTTTCGGCGACAGCTTCAAGGAAGTTGTTCAGCGTCATTCTGTGCCACCTCCGTTCATGCGTTGACGAATGATCCGGTCCATTTTTCGGTTCAGTCGTGCCGCCTGGGTTGTCTTCGTGCGTCTTATAGCGCGCCGAAGGGTGAAATGACCGCGAACATAGCCGCCGGCCGGTCCGACGTACATTCCGCCGTCAGGGTCGTTTCTCTGGTACTTGAAGGAGTTTCCCTCCCAGTGGCCAGGAACGAAGTGACTTCGGAAGCCGTATTCAAGCGGCTTCGCATAGTCAAGATTGTTGAAGACGTCGATTTTGTACGAATTACCGGCGCGGATCGCCTTTGTTCCGCTTTTGAAGTTGCGTCGATAGTCGCCAGTGTTTACGATATTTTCTTCCTTGCAGATTTTACGGGCCTGGTCGCGCGCATAGCGTCCTTCGCCGACGGCCAGGCTGTCCATTATTTCAGGAATGTCGTCTTTCAACGCCTGAATCTGATTCTGGAAGGCCATAAGTTCAGAATTGTCCACGCTCACGCCAGATCACCGTCCTTTACTTTGATTTCTTGATGTGTCGCATAGACGGAAGGACGGCCGATCACTTCGAAGGTCAGGTTTAGACCACTGGAAGGATCGTCCCGTCCGAACCGTTTTACGACGATTGTGTCACCAGGAAGGACCAGAAGGTCCGGACTGGCGAAAATGACAGCGTCATAATCGATGTTGTTCTGTGCGTCCGTCTGTCTGCTATTGTCTGAACCTGTATACGATAGCGCGCAAATGATACCGTCATAAATCACAGAAGGGGAAGACGCTGAAATGTTGTTTTTCCCTCTCTGTGGCGTTGTACGGCTCACGGTGGCGGTGTCTTCGTAGGTCAATTCGATTGCGGCGCGTTCAGCGCTTGCGTTTCCGAAGGCCATAGGATCACCACCTTAACACGCGATATTCGTTCAGGACAGTTTTCCACCCGAAGAAGTCGCCGCTGTCTGTTCCCAGGTTGAAGGTGTTCGCCGATCCAGAAGAACCGGAACCGGTGGCGAAGGAAGTCTGGACGTCGCCACGCTTCACAGACGCCACAGGACCGACGGCGGCCGTCGTGGTTCCCAGTCCGGCCGATTTGTAATAGCTGACACACATGACGATCAAGACGTTTTCCAGACGCGGCGGAAGGGTGTCCTGATTGATGTACGACAGGATCATATCTTCGACTGTCTGAATAACGAATTCCAGAACGTCGTCCTGATCCGTCGTTGTGATTCCCAGAAGGGCCTTGACCTTTGAAAGGCGGCTGTCCTTCGACATAAGAACGCGAAGGACGTCCGCACGTTCAAGATCAGTCAGGCTGTCCAGGGACGAAAGAATCTGTTCGAACATAGTTCCACCACCTTTCGGCGGTTCCGCTTTATTCGTCGCCCTGTGCGGCTTTGATCAGTTCGACGATCTCCGCCTTTGTGGCGCCGTCAGGAACCGCGATTTCGGCGTCCTGGGCGACTTTCAGAAGTTCGTCCTTGTTCATCTTCGACAGGGGCTTTTCGTCGCCCTGTGCGGCTTCCTGGCCGTCATAGACAACGAAGGAAGGATTCTTTCGAAGCTGTTCAGCGACCATTTCGGAATTCGGTTCCAGGATCGCGCCGGTTACAATACTTTTGAATTTTGTGTTCATGTTGCTACCTCCTATAAAGGCTCCGCCACTTACGCAGTGACGGAAGTTCCATACCAGAAAATAAGGTCAGGGGTAAGGGCCTTCGTGCCGTAGTCGAAGAACATAGACACGCCGTAGTCGTTGGAAAGAGGAATCTTTTCAGGCTCCTTGTAAGGATAGATAACCGCCGGCTGTGCGATAGCACCTTCGATCATGGCGATAGCGTGAACCGTAGTGGTCTTCGTCTTGCTGTCGGAAGTCGCTTCGGACGTCACAGGAAGATTGATAGAAGAATATACCCTTACACCGTGGAAGATAGCGAAGTCTTCGGCGGCCGTGTCCACGTTGGCGTTGTTGGTGCTCTTGTCAAGGTAGTTTCTGGCTTTGCCGTAGGTAAGAGGATCAAGGACAAAGCGGATCATGTTACGGGGAACGCCGCGAACATAATCGTTCTTGACACTTTCCAAAGTCTGAATGATACCTTCCAGAAGGTCTTCGATTCCGGCGTCGCTGGCCGGCGTGTAGGAAGTACCTTCGGCCTTTGCCTGGGCGAAGAAGGCGGTATCGAATTCAGACGCCACAGTGTCGACGTGGTTGTCAGCACGTCTGGCCATGATGTTTCCGACGCCGAAAGTGTCAAGGTCGAACTTTGCGGCTTCTTCGACGATCTCCTTGTGGGTGTTAAGGTTTACGGTAGTAGGCGGAACGGTGATCGCGTCGCCCTTGCCGGCAGTTCTTGCCGTACCGTAAGGCTGGGAAGCGCTGTTCTTGAAGCGCTTAAACTCGACGGAACCGCTGGCAGGATTGCCAGTGTACGCCTGGGACTTCAAGCCCTGGGAAAGGGTGTCCTTCTGAATGTTGCTGATCACAAGGCCGGAAAGTTCGGCAAGGTCTACCTTCGTAGAACCGGACTGGATCAGGCTGATTGCTTTTGTTCTTGCCATTGTAAATCATTCCTTTCTGATTTTTGGTTTGTGTGTTTTTACAAGCAAACGGGGCCGTCTGCTTTTGCGGCCGGTGCGCCAGGGGCGCCAGGCTCGGCCGGCTTTGCGCCTTTGATTTCAGGGGCGCCAGGCTCGGACGGTTCAGTGAACAGATAGCCTTTCGATTCCTTGATAGGCTTCAAAAGGCCGTCAAGGTCTGTTTTCAGGTTGCCGGCGTCGTCGACGTCGATTTTCTCAAGGTCCAGAAGGCCGATAATGTCCGAAGGGTCGTGAACTTTCCCGTTCAGGGCCATTCGAAGGGCGGCGTTCTTGCTGATCTTCTTGATTTCGGCGTCATGGTTGGTTTGAAGGGTTGTGATAGTGGTCTGGGCCGTCTTCACGTCTTCGGCGATCTTGGCCGGATCGCCACTTCCGCCGATTGCCTTCAACGCTTCGGCGGCGGCTTTCAATGCGTTTTCCGCGCTGGTTTTGCCGCTGTTGGCGCCGTTGTACTTTTCGGCCGGAACGAAACTTCCGTCGTTTCCGATAACCAGGTCGACGTCCTTTCCGTCTTTGCCTTTTCCTTTCAGCGCTGTTTCAACCTGTTTCGTCAGGTCTTCGCCCAGAAGATTTTTGATTCCTTCAATGATCATGTGTGATCTCTCCTTTCTTTTCCGCTGTGTTTATCGTGACTTCCACACGCTTTGCGGTTCCGCCTGGTCGCCGGACGGGTGCGGCTGTTTTTTATATGAAAAAGACACCACCAAAAGGGTGATGTCTGATTCAACGCATAAGAAAACGCCGGTCGGAATATCCGATCGACGCTTATTCAGGGTGATATTTGCATTTCAAACAGATTTCCTTCTTGCCGTCCGTGAAGTCTTCCGGCTTCAAGTCCTTCGGAAGGAACCTGTCGGGGGTTGTCTTTTCGGCGACCATTGAAATATCGAAACAGTCGTCGCCGTTGACCTGTCTTTGAAGGACAGGACAGAAAACAGTTTTATTTTCCATTCTTCAAAACCTCCATAGCGGATTTTGTCTTTTTGTCGAATTCGTCCTTCTTGAAGGAAGTCCGGATCACGTTGTCGCTGGTCCTCACATACGAAGCGCCTTCTTCTGAATAGTAGTTCAGGAAGGTTTCACCGGTCCAGTGACGCCTTTTCAGGGAAAACGCCGCGTTCTTAATGTAGGAAACGGCTTCTTCCTGGGTGACACCGTGGCGGCGTTCGTTTATGTGCGCGACGTCAAGCGTTAGGGTGGAAGTATCAATCTTCGCGGCCGGAACTCTGACGGTTCCATATATGCCGGTAGCTTTGATCTTCTTGTACGTCTGGAAGTCGGCTTTCGTCGCTTCCGGAACGCGCCCTTTGTAAGAATAAAGACCTTTCAGGTCGGACCATTCGTCGGGCTTGCTATATTTCAAGCGCTGGAAGGTGTCGACGTCAGAAGGTGCGTCAGCGCCCAGGCGTTCGGAATAGGCTTCGAACTGTTCCAGGTCCGCTTTTCTATTATACACCTTTTGTCGCTCGACCTCAACCGATCCCTGGCCGTTCCTGGCCACCTGTTCGTCGTACCATTCTTCGTAAGTTTTGGTTTTCGGCATAGGTTGACCGGAATTGTACCAGTCCAGGGCGTCGTCTGGGTCATATTCTACCGTAGTACACCGACAATTCGGGTGTATCGGCGGATAATTGACACCGACTTTCGCTTCGCTGACTTTGAAATGTTTCCCGTCCAGGCTTCCGCAGACGTCACAGGTTCGGACTTCCAGCGTCGCCATGAATTCATATTGTTCGACGCCGGCTTCTTTGTATGCGGCCCGATCTGATTCCGCGTGAATATGCGCGGTTTCTGTCCTGACCAGGCGTTCGGCGTTCTTGTAGGACTGGCCCATTTTGGCCGCCAGGGCGGAAGACATGACGTTCACGCTTTTTCCCTGGATAAGTCCCTGGGTCAGAACTTCCCTGGTGTTGAAAAGAAGCGCCTGTTTGTTCTGCCATAGGCGATCGGAAAACATGGCGCCGGACCAGGGATAAGAAACGACGTTTTCAATGGCCGCATAGTCGATCTTTGCGATCTCGTTGAAGAATCCGGCCCTGGATTGAAGGTCATAACATTTCTTGTAATAACCTTCGACGAAGTCGTCGCCGAACTGGTTCTTCATTTGTGCGACACCTTTGTCAAACAGGTTATTCAGGATCAGGTCGATTTGACATTGAAGGGCTTCCAGTCGGGAAATAGAACTGTTCGCCGACAGGGCGTCCAGTTGTGCCGTCAGAAGCGCCTTGACCTTCGGGTCCTGGATCGTAGCGATATAGTCCACATATTCCGCCAGACTTGCTTTCCATTCCTGGAATTCCTTCCGGTTCAGAAGACGGACGGCCTGATCGTATGTAAGGCCATACTTGCCAGCGTACTTCGAATAGAAGGCGCTGATTTCGCGCTTGATAGCCTTCGCGGCGGATTCGTATTCCTGGAACAGCTTCGCCGTCAATGCCGCGTCGTGAAGGTAGGCTTCTTCGGCGCGTTTCAAGGCTCTTTCTGTCCAGTATGCTTCATTATTCGTCATTACCGTCACCACCATTCAGGCCGGCGCTGTCGCCGCCTTCCTGGCTGTCGTCGGCGCCCATAGCGTGATTGAAAAGGCCGTCGCCGTATTCTTCCATAGCGGCTTTCTTTTCTTCGTCGATTCTGGCCAGTTCTTCGTCGACGTCTGTGACCCACGGGTGATTTTGAAGGATCGTTCGTTTCGACAGAAGACCGTTGCTGTTCACGGCGTTGTTGATAATGTCTGTTTCGTTGACCGGAAGGTCCATATTGAAGACAATATCGAATTCTTCGTTTGTGAAGTCGCCCTGGCCGGTGATCTGGAAGTAAACGTCAATAAACAGTTTCAGACGACGGAATGTGTCTTTCAGTTCTGTTCCCAGGGAATCACAGTCAGCGTCAAGGTCCATATAACGGAAATTGATCGCCGTTCCGCTGGCGTTCCCCAGGTCAGGGTCCTTTGTATCGACAGCGGCCGCAAAGTCGAACAGATCGCGGCGCTGTTTGTCCAGGAAGGCCATGACAGCGTCGATATTTAGATCGGCCTGTAATTTATCCACGCCACCGTCAGACGTGACCTTGATCGCCATGTGTTCTTTCAGGTCTTTCAAGAATTCGGCCAGGTCTTGTCCACCATAGTTACGAAGAATATAGATAAACTTCGCCACGTCGCGAAGAACATCGGAAGTGACGGACGTCTGCCAGTTGATGTCGTCGATCAGGTCCTTAATATAATAGCAAAGGGGAAGTTCTTCTTCGTTGTATTTCAGCCAGGCGATCGGACACTCTTCCCAGTTGTACGGCTTATTGTCAACGACGAAGTGTGGTTCCGTATAGTCAGACGCTTCGTCGCCGTGTTCTTTGTCGACATAGAAGTTTCCGGCGCCGGTTCCGGCGAAGGCGTCCGTCTTGAACCATTTCACACCACCAGGCCACCAGAATTCGGCGTGTGTGATTATGTGTTTCCTGGTTCCGATATAAATGACCTGGTCATAAAATCGAATAAAGGCGTCCAGTTCCGTTCGTTCAGCGTCGCGCCACAAAGGGACAAGTTCGGTCGAAGGAATACGCATAAATGCCAGTTTCCCGTCCCTGAAATAGGGCTGAATCCAGGCAATACCGGACTTGATCGCGCCTTTTCCCAGGGATTTGATCTTCCGACGGAAGGTCTGGTCGAAGACTTTCGTCAAGGCTTCGCCGTATGCGCTGTTTTTGGTGTCGACCGTCCAGGGCTTCGACAGAAGGTAGTTCGCTTTCTGGTCGACAAGTTTCTTCAAGATCGGGTGTTCGATCTTCGTGTTTGAACGGTTCGCAACGTCAACCGTCTTTCGCTGGACGTCGCTTCGGTTCCTGTAATAGGATTCAGCTTCAAGCATGATCGCGTATTCAGGGGACGCCTTGAATTCACGTATTTCTTCGCTGACGATCTGGGCCAGCGTCATTGTAGCTTTTTCGGGGTCGGACAGAATCATATTGATCCGGTCCATAACAGATAATTCGGCCATTTTTTACACCTCACTTCAATACTTCGATAGAAGAACCGCGACGAAGACGTTCGACCGAATAGCGAAGGGCGGCCATAGCGTCGTCCATAAATTCGACCGGTTCGTCTATGTAAAGACCGGACGTCGGGTCCTTTTTCCATTTCCATTGTTGGACTTCTTTCAGTACATTCACGCATGACGGGTGAATGTGGATTTTCCGGCCTTTCAGCCAGTCGATTTGTGCTTTCACGCTTCCAGGCTCTTTCTTCACAGGGTAGGCGCGGAAGCCAGCCTTTGACCAGGTCTTGATCCTGTCCGGTTCAGCGGAATCGCAGAACATTTCGATCCGTTGGTCGACTTTGTTCTGTTTGGCCAGACTGATAATTTCTTCGGTGTCCTTTTCAAAGACATAGATTTCGGAACAGATATACACTTCGCCGTCTTTCCAGCCGACGCCCAGAATGGCGTCCGCGTGGTTATAGCCGAAGTCCTGGCCATAATAGAAGGCGTCGAAGTTGTCTTTTCCGGTCTTGAAGTCGTGGACTTCGAAGTTCGTCAGGATCAGGCCGCCCAGTTCGCCCCATTCACCCAGGCCATAGACGCGATAACCTTCGGGGTCTTCTTCGCGGCGTCGTTCCATACGGCGAAAATAGGCTGGGTCTATGAATCGGTTTGTCTTATATGTTGAATGGTGGGCCAGGACGTCGGGATCGGCCTTGTCGAAGTACCGCCCTTTGATCCAGTGCGTCGCGCTGACTGGGTTGAACGTCATTGTTATCTGGTAGTACAGATTCGGATTCAGTTCGTTCAGATTACCACGAAGACGGTCGTCCAGAATGTCAACGTCTTCGGAAAGAAGTTCTGTCGCTTCTTCACACCATATCCAGACCAGTTTTCCGTTCTTGAAGGTGATTGACTTCACCTTTTCACGCTGTCGCTGATCCTTGACACCGCGAAAAATGATTCTGTTTCCGGTGATCTTACATTCCAGCGCAAGCGGATTCAGATTCACTTTCCAGAAGCGGTCAGCATAGGGACCGAACATTCTGTATATTGCCGCCTGTAATTCGGCGAAGGTACTGTCGCGGTTCGTTTCTTCAATCTTACGCACGACAAGAAGGTTCGCGCCGGTATAGGCCGGATCGGACAGTTTCGCGATATAGTCCTGGGCGATATTCACAGACTTTCCGGAACCGGCTGAACCTTTCAGAATCCTATATCTGCCGCGCCATTCATTGACAGGGCGGAAGACAGGGTTAAACTGTGCCGACGCTTTGAATTCAATCTTCGCCGCCGTAGTCATAATTGATCACCACCGTAACAGGGACATTTGCTTCGGGATTGTCTTTGAACATTCCCAGGTGACGGCCGCAAAGTTCAAGCGCTTTCAGCTTGTCGCACAGTTTGACTTCGCGTTCGATTGCCTGTTCAATGACAGGATCACCGTTTTCGTCGAAATCCTTATGTGGGACATATTTGACCTTCATTCCGGCGATAGCCGCCAGATCGTCGTCGCTGGTGTCCGGCTTTACTTCCGCAGTCTGTAAGTCAAGGACGTCCTTCGGGTTCACAAAGGCGATTCGTCCCAGTTCCCGAAGAACGCGGTCGGCGTTGATTCCGGTTCTTTTGGACCTTTCGGCCATTGCGGTTTCTATGCGCGCGCGAATTTCAGGTTTCGTCAGGTTTTCACTTCCGATACTTCCGGCCGATTCCACAGAATATCCGGCGCGGATCGCGGCCTGTGTCGCGTTCAGATCGACCAGATATTCTTCACAGAAACGGGCTTGTTTCGGCGTCAGCTTTGCCATGATTCACACCTTCCTTTCTGATTTTCGGTATTTCCTCTGAATTCGGGTACAAAAAAGACGCTCCCGAAGGAACGTCTTCCTGTACCCTATATCAATAGGAGGGTGGACGCGCAAGTCCACGATGATGTTATACCATATATTTTTCCCGTTGACAGTTGCGTATAGTTGCAAGTAGTTGCAAACAGTTGCACATAGTTGCATAAATTTTTATTCGCGGAAGGCTTTTGACCGTTCAGCCCTGGCGAAAAGCCTGTTCAGGGCGATTTCTCTTTGTCGATAGACAGTTGTTCTTTCGACTTGAAGGAATTCAGCCGCTTCGTCGTATGACCTGTAAGGGTAGTACAGGGCAAGAAGGACGCATTTCGAACGGGTGTCCAGGGTGTAGACCAGGTTTTGAACCTCTGTGATCTGTTGAAGTTGGCGTTCCAGGTTGCCGATCGCTTCGTTTGCTCTTTGTCTTCTTCGGTCGCGCTTGTCGACCATGCGAACCAGTCTTCCGTCTGGGTCAGGTGAAGACTGGACGCGGACGCCGGCGTCGGATAACTGACTGGACGGGTAAGCCGATTCAAGAATGAATTCCAGGTCGGCTTCCAGGGCTTCCTTTTCGGCGGCGATCTGTGCTTCTATGACACGCGCTTCCTGATCATGGTTCCGAAGGATTTCCATGACCCTTGTTCTGACTTTGCTTTCTTTGGGTTTGTCCATGTATCTTCACCGCCTTTCCCCAGTCTATTCTCAGAACGGAATATCTTCGTCGGTCACTTCGAAGCCTTCGGACGTCATGGCGCTTTCGGCGTAGCTTCCGGCGGCGCTTTCCTTTTTGGCGTCCGCAAAATAGACAGAATCGGCGACGATTTCGACGGCCTTGTGTTTTCCGCCGTCGTTATCTTCCCAGGATCGGGTCTGTATGCTTCCGACGATTGCGACGCGCTGGCCTTTGGCGAAGTGCTTCGCGACGAATTCGGCAGTCTGGCGCCACGCGATAATATTGATATAGTCGGCCTTGTCGCGATTGAAACGGCGGTCGACGGCCAGGGTGAACGACGTGACGGCCGTTCCTTGTGGCGTGTATTTCAGTTCGGGGTCGCGTACCAGGCGCCCCATAAGTTGACACTGATTCATTGTGTTTCCTCCCTTCGGGATCAGAATTTCTTTCCGTGTTTGTACGGGCGGCCTTCATTGTAGGCCATTTTGATTTCGATTACTTCTTCCAGGTCGATTTCCAGGCGTCCGCAAAGGTCCGCGATCCGGATCACCGCGTCAGCCAGTTCGACGGCCACACCTTCGGGCTTTCTGCTTCTGTACTTGCAAAGGCTTTCTTTGCCGTACATAAGACATTCGGTTTCGTCTTGTGGGGTGCAAATAAAGTTGTCGCTTTCGTTACAAGCGAACCAGACGTCGGGGTTCCCGTTGCGTTCTTCTTCCAGGGCTTCGGAAAGTTCGCTGTGAATCAGTGCGATCGCCGTTCCAAAGGAAAGGGGCGGTTCCCAGAATCCGTGTTTCACGGCGTTTTCATGTGCTTTCGCTACAAGTGTTTTTATTTCCATATCGTTTTACCTCTCTGTATCAGAAATAACTTTGATTCGGACTTCCTGGCGGCCGAAGCGAAGGGCGTCTTCGTGACTATTGAAGAATACGTCGATCTTCTGGCCGCTTATGGCTCCGCCGCGATCCTGGACAGTCCGTTCGCCTATGCCTTCTATGTAAAGGATAGTTCCTGGCGAATAGACGGACCAGTCGGCCGCGATTGTGACGTCTTCTTCGGCTATGGCTCCGCTGGCCGTGTAGACGATACCGTCAGGGCGGTTCAGCGCCCATTTTCCACAGCATATTTCACAAGGACAGTAAGCCGTCGCCACGGCGTCGATCCATTCTTCTGACTGTGTGGTTGGTTCATTTTTTGCAATGGCCACAGACGGCGTCAGAATGGCCGTAGTTTCGTTTAATTCTTCCGGTAGGATAATTCCTTCGGCGACTGCTTTATCGTCAGCCAGGGCGAAGGACGCGCCAACCAGGACCATTCCCAGGGTGATTGTAAATAGTCCGATCTTGAATCTTTTCAGTTTGTTCATTCGGTTTCACCGCCTTCCACTTCGTCGCCCCAGGAATCCCAGCCAGGGGCGGTCTTTCTTGCAAATAGTTCGATCATTGATCCCCCCCCCGCAGGCTGGGCGATCCTGTCACGGGTTTCGGCCGGCTTTTCACTGTGTCGGCCGATCGGGGCGTCGATTATGCTATGGACCGACGCTGACGCGCGCTTCGGTTTGCCTTTTGTGGCCAGAAGGCAGATTTCCGCGTTTGCGCGTGTCCAGTTCCCCAGGCCCCAGAACCAGGAAGGCGATTTCCGGTTTCGCTTCACCCAGACGAAGGCGGCTGTTTTGTACTGGAATCCCCAGCGCTGGATCGTTTCAAGGGCAACGTCCAGGTTCGGGAATGTGGCCCACAGGAACAGAAGACAGTCGTCTTCGGCTATATCCTGAACCGGAAGGGAATAGATGTCTTCCGGCTTCATTGTGCGATAGTGCCTTTCGACGTTTCGCGTCTTTCCACCGGCCGCGTAGTTCCACGGCGGATCGGCGTATATTACCGAATATTTCTTTTCCGGAAACGGTATCATTCGGAATCACCTTCTTCCGGAATTGCTTCGAAGCAGTCACAGCGGACGACACGGTCGTCGCCAGCGTGAATCGGGGAAGGAAGGCCGGCGTCGGTCCGTTCTATGAATTTTATACAATAGTCACCGTCGCGGCGCTTCGCCTTGTCCTTGATGTATTGAATATGACGGCATTTCTTACACGAAAAGTCATATTTCCACTTCGGAAGGTTTGATTTTTTCTTCTTCATTCAGGCCACCGCCTTTTCGGCTTCTTCCAGGGTAAGGAATACGCTTCGGCCTATGTCGTTTTCGGTGAACTGGTACGTCTGGAAGTTTGCCTTTATATTTCCGCGAAGCACGTTGAAGAAGAAAAGTCTGTCGGCGTTGATTCCGATAATAATGACCTTTGCTTTCACCGGCTTTCGGCGGTATATGACATAGACGTCACCGTCAAGGGCTACCGGCGGAAGTAAACCGCCGGCGGCCTTAAAATCGGCCAGAAGGTCGCGCGCCAGGAAGTCCATGACGCCTTTTCCGATTTCGTATGTGTGCCGGTGTTCGTTGGCGTGATATGCGATCCTGGCTTTTATGCGGTCCATTATGGCGTTTTCGTTTTTCATTACGACACCGCCTTTCTGGCGGCCAGGTTTTCCGCTGACCGTTTGTCACAGTAAGCAGAAAAGGCCATTTCGCGGATCACGTCGGGGATCAGAAGTGAAAGGTATTCGTCGCCGTAGCCGTCTTCGCCCCAGGCGCGGCCGGCGCTTTTGTTGGCGACTTCCAGTTTTCTTCTGGCGTAATGCTCTAAGTATGCGAACAGGTCTTCGTCGATTTCGAAGCCCATTTCTTTTTCGACTTCCAGTTGAAGGGCGGATTTGTTACCCATTGTTTCGACCTCCTTTCAGGCTGTCCGGCATTTCGGACGGAAGGTCCGCCTGGTGGATCAGGAGAAGGTCGCTTCTGTCCACCAGGGAACCGTCGTGAAAGTGCGCGAAGGCGCCACTGTTCAGGTTGACCGCTGTGTTCGGCTTCGTGGTCTTGATCAGGGCTTGTCCCTGATGTTCAAAGACGTCGCCGGCGGCGCATTGCTTAAAAGTCGTCTTCTTCATTGTCGTCACCGTCTTCCTGGCCTTCGGCAATTCTGCGAAGGACTTCTTCGACAAGCTGTTTCGAAGTGAATTCGGCCAACAGGGCAGAAGTGGAAAGTTCAACCTGGTCAGGCTCCACGGATAACGCGATCCCAGATTCCACGAAGAAAGCCGGCCGAACGCCACGGTCGCCATTGTACGCGTAGCTGTAGCTCAGACTGCCGTCCGTGTTGACAATGCGCGCATGGCCCGCGTGGCTGGCGTTCGGGGTGATCAGCCACCACCAGTCGTCAAGTTCAAGAAGGTCCTGATCGGCGTATTTCTCATACATGGTTTGTGTCAGAAGGGCGATCTTCGCCTGAATGGTTCCGTAACCTTCGCCGCCCTCGTGATCAGCCAGGGACCAGTCAGCCGTTAAGATGTCCTTTGAACGGATAGGGCCTTCGGCCTGGTCGAACGTGGCCAGGAATTCCGTGTTCAGTTCACGATTCAGGTTTGAAAAGCGCCAGTCGTTCGGATTTGCGGCCGGCTTTTCCGGTCTGGTCTTGAATGGCTGATCCGCGAAGTGGCGCTCAGCGATACAGGTATCGGCGATCAGAAGGGTTCTTCCGTCGGCGAAGTGTTCCAAAACGCGGACGTCAATCGGTCCGGCGTTGAATACGGTTCCAGGTGCAAGGTCTTTCAGTTTTGCGCGTACAGTCATTTTTTGTATCCTCCTTCAAATTCTTCGATTATGACTTCGACACGGGGGTTCTTCGGGTCCACAGCGAAGTCGTCGGTAAAGTGTTCAATGTGTTTCCAGCCGTCATTTTGGAGAACGCCGGCGTGGACAAGGCTGTCCTGAATGAACTTCTTTGCGAAAGCGATATTGTCTTTATCTCTCCGACGGTTCGGTTCGATCCAGGTGTAATGTATCACCACGGGACGGGTGAAGCGGACGCCGCGAAGCTGGGTTTTGATCATATAGCCGATTACGTTTTCGGCCTGTTTCTTCATGGCGGCGGCCTTGTATTTGCCTTTGGCGCCGCGTTCAGCGTCCACATATTCGTTCAGTCCTGGCAGAAGGCCAGGGATTGTCAGTTTATAGTGTTTCACTCTGTCACGTCCTTTCAAGCCCCAGAAGGCGCTTCGCCTTGTCGCGGCGTTCCTGTGCGTTCTGGGTTCTTCTGGAATCTCCGGCCAGTTTCAGCCTGATCGGACACATTTCCAGAATTCGGTCATAAATTCGGGCATATCCCAAGGACGACGGGTTTTGTAGGTCGGCCAGGGAAAGGTTTGTCGTGACGATCAAGGGCTTTCCGGTGCGACTTCTGGCGTCTATGACATTGAAGACCTGTTCCACGGAATAGGACGTGTCCCTTTCGACGCCCAGGTCGTCAATGACAAGAAGGTCATATCGGGATAACTTGTCCAGGAATTCTTGTTTGTCTTCGCCGAAGCCTTGAAGTTTGTTCAGGATTCGGGGGAAGTTCGTCACGCTGGCGCGGACCTGTTTGTCGATCAAGGCGTTTGCTATGCAACAGGCCAGGAAGGACTTTCCGGTCCCGACGCCGCCATAAAACAGAATTCCGATATTGTCGGCTTTCATTTCCGGCCAGTGTTCCACATAGCGGCGGCACACGTCGGAAATTCTGGCGTTTCGGTTGTCGTCCTGGGTGAAGTTCTGGGACAGGTACGACGGATCAGTGATTCCGTCTTTGCGAAGTCGTTCGCATTGCTTCCGGAATTCGGCGGCCTTTTCTTCGGCTTCACGTTGGCGGCTGGCTTCTGATTCGCACTTGCACAGGTGCGGAACGCGAAGCGTCTTTTCGCCGATCGTGATGTCGCCTTCTTTCTTGGTTCGGCACTTGCCACAGCACAGGAAGCCTTCTTCGTCGCGGTAGTCGCCTTCGGCACCGTTGTTCGCCCTACCTCTGGCGGCGATACCTTCGACAGTGGCCGTCCAGATATTGTTGGCCATGATTATTCACCGCCGTCCAGGAAGTCTTCGCCGTCGTCGTAGTTCTTGACGGTGGCCGGCTTCGGGGACGGTATGACTTCGGCGCGGTCATATTCGTTCCAGCGTTCACCGCGAAGGAATGTCGCCGGATATGGAATAAAGCGGCCGTCGTCCTTTGTCCACTGTTCAGAACACTTCCAGCGTTCCACACCCTGGACGATCTGGTTTGTCAAGTCTGGGTTAGGGCGAATTTGATTCCAGACCTTCACGGCGTCTTTCTTGCCGACTTTTCGTGGATAGACTGACCAGAACTGGTCAAAAGTGTCGTCCACTCCGGCGCCGCGTTGCGCCGATACTCGTTTTCGTTTCTCGTTTACGTTTTCGTTTACGTTTACGGAAGAATCTGCTTGCATTTGCGCGCAAGTGTTAGAATTATCACTTGATACCTCTTGACTGCAAGTGTTATCAAATTCTTGCGGTAGTGGGTATTTGGGTTTTGTTGCGCGCCTGTTCTGGTGTTTGTCCCAGGACAGAAGTTTCAGATATTGCCGACCGTCTTCACCTCTGTATGTAGCCACAAGGCCACCGTTCACAAGTTCAGCCAGCCAGGAAGACACCTTCTTTTCGGTCGGTACGTTCAGCGGAAAGAGAAGGGAAGCAAGAATTTTCGGGCTTCCGTAGTACAGGCCGAAGTCGTCCACTTTTACGATCAGACGATAGAAAAGGACTTCGGCTTCCGCCGATAAGTACGCCAGACTTTCCGACGTACATATTGATTCTTTCAAAATGCGGCTGGGCATTTATGACACCACCTTTCACGCGTTTTTCTGACAGGCGCGGCACATTTCACGGCCGAATTTGTTCATGGAATAGCGGCGTTCAGCTTCGCTGATAGGGCCGCCGCACACGGGACACGCGGCGCCGCCTGTCTGGGCGCTGTTTTGCGGTTGTGGTGCGGTTCTTTGCTGTTGGTTGGTAGATTGTCCACCCTGGGCCTTCTGCCCGTTCGTGGCGCTCTGTGTGGCTTGTGGCGCCGGTGCGTGTCCGTTCATGTTGAAGCGGACTTTATTGTTCCGGTCGACGATTACCAGGTCACAGATTTCGCGGCGTTCGTTATAGTCGATCTTCGATACTTTGAACTTCGTACTGGCGTAGCACTTGAAGACTTCCTTCTGGCCCTGGCGTTCGGGATAGAATTCACCGTCAGCCAGTTCGACATAAATGAAAGGTCCTGTATAAAGTTCGCGGCCGATCCCGACGTTGAAGCCGGCACGTTTGAAACTGTCGGACGCCTGGCCTTTTTCCTTTTCGGTGTTGCTCTCTGTTCCGACGTCCTGTTTTCTGACCCAGGTCTTTTTCTCGTCGTCCCAGATGTCGATATTACAGAACAGGTTTCCGTTGATTACTTCGTGGGTTCTCTGCCAGTTACCAGGCCCGAAGACCTGGTCCAGAATTCGCATATCGACGCGCGCGTCCTTGTAAAGCAGAAGGACGGCGCCGACGCGGCCGGTCTTTGCTTTGCTGACCGACTGAACGCGACAGTCAATGTCTTGTTCGGTAAGAAGGGGAATCGAAAATTCTTTCATTCTGCGTCCTCCTTATTTGATTTGAAGGTTTCGGTTCTCCACAAGGGAAGCGCCGGACACTTCCTGGCCGGACTGGATCGCCTTCTTGATTGCGGTCTTGTCCGGTTTCGTTGTAACGGTTTCAACAACGAAGTCAGCCGGAAGGGCCTTTTCGTCGTCAATGCTTACGGCCACAGACTTTCGGAAGGAAACGCGAACCTTTGTGGTTTCGACCTTGTCACGGCCGGCGGCGTCCAGACACGCGGTCAGGACATTCTTCAAATAGTCGATTCGCTTTTCGGTCTGATTGCGGCGCTTTGCCAGGTTGGCTTCTTCGGCTTTCAGGTCGCCGATAAAGACTTCGGAATTCTTGATGTAGCAAGCGACAGCTTCGCTTTTTTCTTCGAAGGCTCCGGACAGTTCGTCCAGTTCTTCGGCGTTCAGGATTTCGCCGGTTTCTTCGTCGATTTCCAGGTTGTCAAGGACCTTCAAATACTTGTCAGTGATTTCGTACAGGGTGTTATTCATTTTCGGAACCTCCTTCCAGGGTAGCGACCTTCGCTTCAAGGTCTTTCACTTGCTGATCGGCTTTCTTGTAGCGGTCGAACCAGTCGTTCGAACACTTCTTTTCATAGTCCAGATCGCTTTTCAGTTCAGCGTTTTCGATTAAAATATCCAGGACGAACGCCTTCACGGCGTCGGTGTCATAAAAATTCAGTTTAGCCATTGTTTTTCACTCCTTTTCGTGATATACTGTTCGTAGACTTTTTTGAAAGGGCCGTTTCGGTTGTTGTGGTGACGACGAAACGGTCTTTTTCTGTTTCTTCAATGGTGATCTTGCGTTCACCAAGCAGAAGAAGACTTTTGACGGCTTGTCCGACCTGGACGGCCGACAGTGTCGCGGTGTACTTCATGTTTTGACCTCCTTTCCGTAGGATTTCGGAAGGCGCCACCTACAAAGGCGAAGCCGGTTCCAATGAACAGAAGGCCGAAGGTTCTGACCGTTCCTTCTACCAGGGACACCGCGTCGGTTTCTATGGCGCCGATCGTTCCCCAGGCAAAGAAGAAGGCAATAGCCGCCGCCAGGGCTGACGTCCTTCTGATCGCCAGACGGATTCGGCGTCGTTTCCGCCTGGTTGCTCTGTCCGGTGTCATTTCTTGACCTCCTTTCTTTTCGGACCACTGCCGCGACGGCGAATGTTTTCCTGGTAGGTTCTTTGTGCCAGTACCGGATCATAGACCGGTCGCTGGTTCTGATCCAGTTTCCCAGTCGCGCCGCGTTTCAGTTCGACATACAGTGTTCGAAGGGCGACGCCCACTTCGTCAGAAATGTCGGAAATGGACATTCCTTTCGCGTACAGGGCCGCGATTTTCTTTCTGTTGTCGAAGGTGATAGACTTATAAACTGCCACGTTCTCACGCTCCTTTCTGCTTGCGGCCTTATAACCACGTATCGCCCTTGTCAGGATCGCCGTTGACCTGTTTAATGTTTGGGTCGAAGATTACGACGAAACGGTCTTCGTAAAACTTTTCGGAAATGACGGTTACTTCCCACAGGATATTCCAGTCTGTCAGTGTTCGGATCAGGTCCACAGCGAATTCCGCTTCCACGATTTCGCCGTCGGTGCTGACCAGAACTATATTCTTCGCTCTGCGTTTGTTAGTTGCGACGACGATTCTTTCAAGCATTTTTCTAATAGTCATTTTCTTCATTTTTAGGGTCCTCCGTGGTAAAAAAATAAGTTGCGAAGGCTCATTTGAACCTTGCAACTTAATACTACTCCTCACAAAAATAAAAAAATTTGAAAAAAGTTGTTGACATTTCTATGCAGCATATGTATAATATCATGTGTTGGCAATAAATTTGGAGGGGTTCCCGAGCGGCCAAAGGGGACGGACTGTAAATCCGTTGGCTCCGCCTTCGAAGGTTCGAATCCTTCTCCCTCCATTTTTCTATCGCGGGATGGAGCAGTTGGTAGCTCGTCGGGCTCATAACCCGAAGGCCGGAGGTTCGAGTCCTTCTCCCGCAACCATTTGCTTGTATAGCTCAGTCGGTAGAGCGTTACCTTGGTAAGGTAAAGGTCACCAGTTCGATTCTGGTTACAAGCTTCATATTTCACGTGGCGGCATAGCTCAGTTGGCTAGAGCATACGGTTCATACCCGTAGTGTCCGGGGTTCAAATCCCTGTGCCGCCATCTTTCCAAGCCCGATTTATCGGGCTTTTTTGTTTTGTGTTGTATGAGATTGGAAAAATAGGTTCGTTTAGTTATTATCGAGGCCTATTTGAGAACGGAAACGGACGAAAAAAATACAATCAAAAAATCGGAAAACCAATTGTAAATATTTCCTGTTGCACTTATATTGTATATTCAAGATGCAAAAATGTTTCACGCGAAACATTTTACGCAAGATAGAAAACTCAGAATATAATAAAATTACTATAAAGAAAGACATGTTGTATCAGTAAGAGTTACTGATGCGACGTGTCTTTTTATTTATATGGAAATTGCTTACGGCTGATAAGGATAGCTGTTTGCCTAGAAAGTAACTGATACTCTAATTTTTCGCAATAACTTGCACAAGAACGAGGAACAGATTGCCCCTGAGAGTCCAAATAGTGTGAGATGATTAATCGGTTGCCTTGTCGCTGAATAGATACAGTAGGGGGATACATAAAATCGTTCTCATATAATGTTTGGCGAAAAGTAGAACGTATTTTAAAACAATCTTCCATTGCGTAATCAAGGAAATTTTTATATAGTACAATTTTTATATAATTGCCAGTAGGGATTTGAATTTGTATGTCGTTAGAAAATGTTTTTTGCAAAATATTATAATCATTATCAATCGAAAACCACATCTGCCAGTAAGCAGGATGCCAAACATCATCTTTATAGAAATTTTCTTTGAATGCTTCAGAATCTGTTATGTAATTGAAGTTTATTTGCTGGATATGTCGGAATGGAGTGGGATAATTGCTTGGAAGAACAATATCTTTTTGCAATAAAAATTCAGTTAAGCTGCAGATGTATCCAACAGAACTATAGCCCAAATCAAAGGAACTATTGATAATACCAGTAAAATATTCTTCCTTGTCAATATAGCGGGAATAAGTTGTATGCAGACTGATGATCAGATATTTTCTAAAGCGGACAATAGAAACATAATCTATTCCATATAACTCTATAAAAAAGTCCGAGGAGGTAAGTATTCTTTTTATCGTTCTATTTAAAGTCATTAGGTTATATTTCTGTATTTTGGGTTGCTGTACAGAAGTTTTGACAAGCAGTTTGTGAAACTGCAATGGATGCAAAAATTCTTCAAACAGTGGTGAGTCCAATAAATGAATGGAGCATGCCATTTTTATGATAATGCTGTTTTCAGTCATATACTTTATCCTCGTGAAATAATTTTTAATAAAAATAGAATACATTATTTAAACATGCAAATCAAGTTGTATTCTTAAAAAATACATTATTTTAAAATAAATATATTAGTTAAAAATGGTTTATCATAATATGGAAAGAGGTGCAGCTGTAATGGGGGTTCGTTGTAATGGCGTGTTTTTTGTTGGATCTGGATTTTGTTGGCCGAAGGATAACTGAATTAAGGATGAAAGCAAATATTTCAGAACGAGAAATGTCAGAACAACTGGGTATGGGTGAAAACTATATTCAAGGAATCTCTTCTAACAGACAACTCCCTTCATTGAAGATGCTATTTCGTATCTGTGAATATTTTGATATTTCTTTACGTGAGTTTTTCTGTGAAAATGAGATACAAGCGTTGATATTAAACATTACAGAATCGATGAATGACTTGGACGAAGAAGATTTGCTATTGTTAATGAGTATTATTCGTCAATTTAAAGGAAATGAAAAGTATAAAAATGGAAAATGAGAATCTATACCGCATATATGCAATCTATACAAAAAATGAGATTTTTTCGTAAAAAGGTGCTATAGTCATAGTTACAGTGGCTACAGCATCTTTTCTCTTTATAGAAGGTTTTTGTAAAACAGCTCTTTAAAAAAGTCATAGTAAGCTGAAAAGAAGTATCAGTTTGCTATGGCTTTTTTGCATATATTCCAGGAAAGGAGGGCAGAGGTTTACTCAGAAAGCAGCAAAGAATACAGTCAACCACATACAAATATTTATACAAGCGAGGAGGAAGCGTAATGAATTCATTTCACAAATCAAAGAAGCACATCGCACTGTTTGTGTTAATCATGTTTTTGTGTACGCTGATGCCGTTCAGTGCCTTTGCCGAGGAACCAGCCGCAGAGCCGGCAGCTTTGGCAGACGTACCCCTGACAGACGGCTTCAAGTACATGAAAATTAATTCCGCCAGGGCGTATTACAATGCCTCAACCTGCATGGTGAAGGACATGCTGAACTGGTATTATGCGCCAATCAATCTGGAGGATATCGGGATTCTATCCTTTGCCATTCAGGTCACCCAGCCGGTGGATTTGAAGGTATATAAAGCCAATGACGATTATTGTGCCGAATATGATGAAAAAGAGACCGACATGATTCTGAAACAAAACGTTCAGCTGGGCGGGAACTATGAAGCTCAGTTTTGCGGCGAGTTTTTGGGATATGTGCAGGGCTATGAGCTTGTAGGGCCCAATATTCCGCCTGAAGAAGTAGAGAATATGACAGAGGACGAATTTCAGAAGCTGATTGCTGATGTAGCCGCCGGATTGTACGAGGACCGCAAGGACTATTACAAGGACAAGCGGGTAATGGGCTATACCGGCCAGGAATTTGAAGGGGGACGGTCCTTATTCAGCCTATTTGGCGAAGATGGTACCTCCACAGAAAGCAGTCTGTCGGTAACCTCCAGCAGTCTCAAATTTGAGCTCACCCCAGATATGACAACAGAACAGATTCTGCAGCTTGTGGCGTTGGCCGAGGAGATGGAGCCAGAATACACGCCCATCAACTTTAAGCATAATCAGATTGCCTGGGATGGCACAGTGGTGGATGAAAACGGTGAAAATCCGCAGAAACTGGCAGCAAATGAAAACTACATCATCGTGCTGGAGCCAAGCCTGCCGACGATGCGGCAGTATAAAAGCTATCTGGCCTTTCGGACGTCAAACATACCATCGGATAAAATTGTGGGAAATAGAAAAGTAGAATTTGACGAACTGTTCCAGATGAAAACCGGCGACCCGGTAGACTTATTAACCGGCGCTCTGACCTGGGAGTACACAGATATTTCGATGTACGGCGACGAGGATCTGCCCTACATCAGATATTACAACTCCACAGCCTGTGAAGAAACCGGACGGTTGGGCTATGGCTGGAGCGATAATTACACATACAAGGTAACGATAGAGCCTTTATATGCAGAGGTGGTATTCCCGGACAATGAAAAAATGTACTTTGAATTGGGATATGACGGAAGATATAAATCCAAGCCGGGCAGCAACTTCACCTTTGAAGCAGGCGGCAGCGGGTATGTGTTAACCCACAAAAACGGAACCCTCTATGACTTCGACACAGAAGGCAACATTGTCAGCATCACCCAATTAAACGGGCATGTGACCGATTTTCATTATAGCGGCGGGCAGCTGAGCAGCGTCAGCACTGAGACCGGAACCTTGAACTTTGCCTATGACGGCGGCTATGTCAGCGCTGTGACCGACAGCACCGGCAGAAGCGTCGCATACAGCTACAGCGGGGAGGATCTGGTGAGCGCAGTCAATCCGGATGCCGATGATTTGCAGTATACCTATGACGAATACCATCGGTTATTGACCATCCAGAACTTTAATGGGGAAGTGTATCTGCGCAATGGGTATGATAGGTATGACAGAATCATTGAGCAGTATGTAGAGGGAGAAGGCGCCTTCTATTTCACCTATGACGGGGATGCCCGCGTCAATACCTGTACCGGAGAAAACGGGTATTTCCAGAGTATTGCATATGATACCCTGTACCGCATCATTTCCGATACCACCAACGACGGCACCGAATACTTTACCTACAATGAACGCAATGAAAGAACCAGCTATACCAACAGATTAGGTCATACCTGGCAGTATGGACACGACGAGGAAGGCAATGTAACCAGCATTACCTACCCCAACGGTGCAGCCGAATCCTATGATTATGATGCAAATAATCAAGTAGTTGCAATGTCTGACCGCAACGGCCACACCACCAGATATGACAGAGATAACAGCGGCAATCTCACAGCCGCCACGGATGGTAACGGAAATACCACCCGCTATGAATATAATACCATGGGATGGTGTACTTCTGCAACCGATGCGTTGGGAAATATCACAACCTATACCTATGATCAGGCAGGAAATATGCTGACAGCCACAGACCCATTGGGCTATACCACCAGCTATGCCTATGACAGTCAGGGCCGCATGGTGAGCATGACCGATGCATTGGGCCATACCACCGAATATGCATACAGCATTGCCGGGAAGCTGCTGAAGATAACCGACGCCGATGGCAACGAGCTGGACTACACAGTAGACGGCAACGGCTTTAACACCAGTGAGAGCGACTGGATGGGCAATGTGACCGGCTACACCTATGACACGCAGAATAATCTGACATCGGAAACCACACCGATGAACCATACCACCAGTTACAGCTATGACACAGCGGGCAATCTGGTGGGCAAGGCAGATGCATTAGGCCACAGCAGCAGCTACAGCTATGACAGCTATGGCCGGATGCTCAGCTATACCGATGAAGACGGCTATACCTGGAGCTATCGCTATGACAGCGAAGGCAACCTGACTGCCGTAACCGACCCCTTGGGCGGTGTGACCCGCACCGGGTATGACAACATGGAGCAGGTAGCCACAGAGACCGATGCCAATGGCCACAGCACCGGCTACAGCTATGATGCAGCGGGCAATCTGACCGTCGTGACCGATGCGCAGAACGGGACGCTGCAGTACAGCTACGACGCCAACAATAACATTGTGGCAGCCACCGACAAAAACGGCAATACCACCCGCTACACCTATGACGCCAAAAATCAGATGGTGGCCAGGACAGATGCATTGGGCAACGTAACCAGCTATGACTATGACGCCAACGGCCAGCTGGTGAAGGAAACCACACCATTGGGCAATGCCACCACCTATGTGTATGATGGAATCGGGCAGATGGTGAGCAGCACCGATGCATTGGGGCATACCACAGCTTACGCCTATGACAATCTGGGCAGAGTGACCACCATGACCAATGCCGATGGCAGCACCGTCAGCTATACCTATGATGCCAACGGTCAGGTGCTCTCCATTACCGATGAAGAGAACTATACCATCAGCTATGAGTACGATGCCGAAGGCAAGCTGGTAAGCACCACCAATGCCAGAGGGTATGCGACAAGCTATGATTACGATGCTGTAGGCAATGTGGTAAAAACAACTGACGCCATGGACGGAGTGGCTACCAACACTTATGATGGCCGGGGCAATGTAACCAGCAGCACCAATGAAGAAGGCTATACCACCAGCTATGCCTATGATGGCAATGGCCGCTTAGTCAGCGTGACTGACCCCTTGGGCGGCGTGACCAGCATGGAATATGACAAAGTGGGCAATCTCACCAAAGTAACCGATGCCGAAGGGTATGTGACCGTATACAACTACGATTCATTGAACAGACTGAGCAGCTATGTAGACGCCGAAGGCTACACCTGGGCGTATGAATATGATGCCCAGGGCAATACCGTGGCAGCCATAGATGGGAACGGCAACCGGACAACCTATCGCTATGATGGGCTGAACAGAGCCATTGCCAAAATCAATGCCGAAAACAATACCGCTTCTGTGACCTATGACGCCGATGGCAGATTGGTGAAATCAGTGGATGAAGAAGGCGCAGAAACCAGCTATACCTATGACAACGACGGCAGCCTAATCAGCATGACCAACGCCGAAGGGTACAGCACCACCTTCCTTTATGATGAAATGCATAGAGTGGTCAGCATGACTGACGCCCGCGGCGGCGTGACAGCGTTTGAGTATAACGACCGCGGTGAAGTGACCAAGGTGACCGACGCTGAAGGGTATGAAACCACCTATACCTATGACGGCAACGGCAACACCACCAGCATGACCACACCAGACGGTACCACAAGCTATGAATACGACCCGTTGGACAGACTGGTGAAAACCACCAACCCCGACGGCACTGCAGAAAGCTATGAATACGACAAGCTGGGCAATATGACCGCCATGACCGATGAAAACGGCAACCGGAGCCAGTATGTCTTAGACGGTAACGGCAATATTGTGGAAACCATTGACGCATTGGGCACCCGCGCCAAATTTACCTACGATAAGGTAGGCAATCTGACCAAAGTAGATTTGCACCGGATTGACAGCCAGGACAAAGTGGATGAGCAGGAAATCACCCTGTACAGCTATGATGGCCGCGGATTGGTCACCACAGTAATCGACGCCGAAAAGAATCAGATTGCCTACAAGTATGACGGCAACGGCAACCTGATAGAGCAGACAGACCAGGATGGCTATGTGACAAGCTATGCCTACAGTCCCATTGATTTGGTAACCAATATTAACTATAATGGAGTCAAGGCAGTACACTATGCCTACAACAAGGTAGGCCAGCTGGTGAAGATGGATGACTGGCTGGGAACCACCACCTATGAAGTAGATTTGCTGAGACAGCTGACCAAGGTGACTGACCACAGAGGAGATACCGTAGCATATACCTATGACCCGGTGGGCAATGAAAGCACCATCACCTATCCCGACAATACCGTGGTGAGCTACACCTATGACCTGGTACAGAACCTGAAAACCGTAACTGAGAGCAACAACGGCAACGTGACCAGTTATGACTATGACGGGATGCGTCGGGTGACCAGACAGAGCTATCCCAACGGCTGGGCTGCAGAAAATGAATATGACAGCATGGGCCGTGTGGTAAAAATCTGGGATATCGACCCAAGCCAAAAAGATTTGAAGACCATCAAGCACACCTACAGCTATGATGCCTATGGCAATCTGCTCAGCGAGTATAAGCGGGGCAACGGCCAGGGACAGGCCAAAGAAGACTGGGCATATCAGTATGATGAACTGAACCGGCTGGTGCAGGCCCATGAAGACCATGGCAACCAGACACGGAACTACCAGTATGACAGCCTGGGGAATCTGACCTGTGAGTGGAACAGCAACAATGTCGTGGTAGACTACAAGCTGAACAATCTGAATCAGATTACCACCAAATCTGATGATGGGTGGAAAACATGGACAGATTACAGCTATGACAAACGGGGTAACAACACCAAGAAGGTTCACTACAAGAATAAGAAAGCGTTGACAGTAGGCGCTTACGAGTATGATGAAAGCAACCGGATGGTGAAAGGGATCAATGATATTGGGGAACAGAGTATCTATCACTTTAACGGATTGGGAATTTTGGCAACCAATGAATGGATGATCAAGAAAAACGCGTATGGGTACCATGATGTGACAGAAGCAGCGCTGACGACCGTAACGGCCCAGGATGGAGCAGAAAGCGAAATTGTTCTGGATGTGCAGAACCGTAAGAAACAGGTGAAGAGCAAAAAGCCAGCAGAGGAAGTGGCGGCCAGTCCAGAGCTGAACAAAACAAGCCATGTCATCAAAGATTTTGTCATCGACTACAACAGCGATGCCGAAGAAAACCTGATGGAATATGAGCGGTATGACGAAGGCCTGACCTACCGGTATGTATACGGCGTAGATAAGCTGGGCGTAACGGCCTATACCATTCCGAACGGCTCAGCCAGTGTGA
>OFFL01000298.1_pt1 | contig 56948 bp, 43 predicted proteins | sample 1521391 | NCBI WGS metagenome assembly OFFL01 (sample SAMEA3504082, study PRJEB24116) | mouse gut metagenome | biome: mouse gut; feature: mouse-associated habitat; material: faeces | place: Denmark | collected 2011
TCATGTCCGTCTGGCAACGGACTTTCCTATAAGGTAAAAAATTGAGCGCTTTGGCGCTCAATTTTTTTATATCGCTGCTGCGATAAATACTGCGATGTTCGCCGCCATGTGGAAAATCACAGGAGCACCAAAACACGGCACTTTTTCATAACACAATGCTAACAAAGTCCCCATACAAGTGCCATACAAAAACTGTGGCAGGTTGGCATGAAAAATGCCAAACAGCAGCGCAGACAGCACGATACAATATGAGAGACTGTAAAAGCGTTTCATACGGTTGTAAATGACACCTCTAAAAACCAACTCCTCCACCATAGGAGAAATCAATCCATACAAAATCAATCCCAACCATAAAGGAACAGAATATTGTATTGTCTCAACCTGCTCATATTTGGCAGAGTCTGCATGAAACACCCCCGTCAAAAATGTAATTACAAAATTAAACGCAAACGCTGAAATAGCTCCAACAAAGGCAACACATACAAAAGCGCCTGGTTTTACCTTTCCGTAACCCCAAAATCCACTTCTCAAAAACCGCAGAAACTGCCGGATTTTCCCAGTATCAATGTCTACTTCACCATAAACAGCCGCTTCTATCAAAAAGTCACTCAGCAAAAAACTTGCAGCAATGATACTTGCAACAGCATTTATTATGGCATTCATCTGCCTTGCATGATATTCCACCCACTCAGAAATGCCCTGCGCTGGAAGGGCTGGAATCAAAACTGCAAGCACAATCATTGCCGCTGTCTTGACAACCATATAAACCAAAAACGGCCTTAAAATATAAGCTGCTTTTTGAAGCGTGGAGGTGCGCTTCTGTGTTGTTTTCAATTTACTCATTCTGTTTTCATGCTCCCTTCACCACACAAAAGCAGTTCCAATGCTTCTACTGTATCAACAATATAGTCTGCCCCTGCCTGTTCCAGCTCATTCCCCTGCGCATATCCAAAAGAGACGCCGATTGCAGTAAGGCCAAACGCCCTTGCGCCCTCTACATCAAATTTTCTATCGCCTACCATTGCGGCTGACTCTTTTGTTCTAGGTTCCAGCCCCAACTGACGCAGTGCTTCTGCTACTACTTCCTCCTTTTTGCTGCGGCTGCCATCCATATTGCTGCCTACTACATAGTCAAAATATTCTCTAATGCCAAAATGTTCCAGAATTTGCTCTACCAGCTCTGTTGGTTTGCTGGATGCAATCAAAAGTTTCTTTCCACGAACATGCAGATTTTTGAGCATTCTGTCAATTCCAGGATAAATTTCATTTTCAAAAATCCCCTTTTCAACAAAACGTTCTCTGTATTTTTCAACTGCCTTTTGCGTCTGTTCAATACTAAAACCATAAAACTCCATAAAGCTGTCCTTGAGCGGCGGACCAATAAAAGGTTCTAGTTTATCTAAATTGGTTTCTTCAATATCAAAGGCTTTCAGAGCATATTGTACAGACTTTGTTATCCCTTCCTTTGGATCTGTCAGCGTTCCGTCCAAATCAAACAATATATAATCAAACATAAATTTCCTCCTGTAAACAAAATGAATAGAGAATCCTTTCTTTCACTGTTTTTCCCGTAATCTGTTCCAACGCCTTCTGATAATAATCAATCTGCGTCTTATAACGTTCTATCAGCTCCTGCCTGCTGCTCACTTTGTCTGTCTTGTAGTCCGCAAGCACGATTCCATCTTCCTCATAAAAAAATACGTCAATAACGCCTTGTATCAGTACGGTCTCAGATGCAGGATATTTTTCCCGAAACTCATTTGCGCAAATTCCCAGTACAAAAGGCTGTTCCTTGAATAGTTCCTTTCTCTGTCTAGCAGCTATCATTCTTTGTGAAAGGCTGGACTCAAAAAACCGCATAATCTTGCTGGCGCTGACACACAAGAGTTCTTCTTCTGTCACCCTCTTTTCTGCTACCCACTGTCTGCGCTCCTCTTTTATCGCAGCATAAATCCGTTTTCTTGTCTGTTCCTTCTGCATATTCTCTGTATGGAAATTTTCTGAAAAAGATAACAACTCCATAATCTTATGAACTGCCGTTCCGTATTGAATTCCTTGTCTGGCATGTATGGTTTGTTCTGTTTCCTCCGATATCTCCTCCTCAAGAGCAAAGTTTGGCACATAGCTTTCCTTGGGCATCATAATAAGCTGTGCAGATTCTGCATATGCTTCTTCATAGGAAGCTTTTTTCAGCTCTGAAACAGTTGTTTTGACAGTAAGTCCTTCCAGATATTGATGCGGGTATTGATAATGCAGCCGTTCCCCAAGCCGTTTTCCCATATCTGCGTCCGCAAGCTGACCAGACCTTAAAAGCTCCTCCTCAAGCATCATGGATCTTCCCTGTTTTCTCACTTGATTTCCCAGCTTTTCCGATAATTTATCAGCCTCCCGGTATCGTTCAAACCGCAGTGGAATCTCAACATAAGGCAGATTCTGCCTCACAAAGTCAAATCCTCCCTCCTCCAATGCTTCCTGCATACATGGATGGCGTATCAGTGCTGCCAATATCATATCCATATAAGAACCCGATTTCATAATAACAGAATATGGAAGCTTTTTTGCTGATTCCATTGTCAAATACACATTATTGGAAAGCTTTCTTTGGAAATCATTGACAAAGCCTGTTAGAATCAACTTTTCTTTTGCTCTGGTAAACGCCACATACAAAACGCGCAGATCCTCCCCACGGGAATCCTCTTTCATACGCTGCGCCACAATATTTTTGCGCATGGTTTTTCGCTTGAGACGCAAAGTAGGATCAATATAGTCCACACCAATCCCCAGCTCTACATCCATTAAAATACCTTGTCGTATATCCATCTGATTGAACTGTTTGGACAATCCACACACAAAACAAATCGGAAATTCTAGACCCTTGCTCTTGTGAATTGTCATAATACGAACAACATCTGCATTTTCATCAAGAATATTGGCCTCTCCAAAGTCCACCTCCTGCTCTTGGATTGTCTCAAGATAACGGATAAAATGAAACAGTCCATAAAAACTTGTATTCTGAAAAGCACCAGCCTTTTCAAGCAAAAGCGCAAGATTGGCTCTTCTCTGATCACCGCTTGGCAGCGAACCAACATATGCTTCATATCCTGTATCAGAAATTAACTGCTGCAGCAGTTCCTTAATGGGTGTATATGCAACTCTTCTGCGGTACTCAGCAATGATCGACAAAAGCCGCTCAATCTTAGCCGCACACAGATTGTTTTTTGCAATATCTGTATCCTCTGACACAGCAAAATCATCTATTTTGTCATAATATAATTTGATTTGCTCATACAAAAATAACTTTTTGACAGGTTTATTTTCTGCCTGTGCCTGTCTGTCGAGCAAATCTCCTACAGAATATCGAATCCATGTGATTTCCTCTTCTGAAAAATTAAAATAAGGAAGTTTTAGCACACCAAAAAGAGGAATATCCTGCAATGGATTGTCAAGCACCCGAAGAAAATTCACAATGCCTTGAATCTCTAATGTCTCAAAATATCCTGTTCTGCTTGTCACATGTACCGGAATGCCACATTCTGACAAAATTCTACGAAAATCCTCATCCCACCCTGTTGTCGCTCTAAAAAGAAGTACAATGTCTGAATATTTTGCAGGTCTGACTTCTCCTGTAACGGCATCTGTGACCAGAAAACTGCCTACAAGTTCCCGAATACGGTCTGCTACCAAAACCGCCTCTATTTCTTTATCAGAATATTTTTTGTTTTGTGTTTCTACGGTTTCATCGGATAGCAGCGAATCTGGTTCTGCGATCAAAAGCTCTGTTTGATAGATATTTCTATCCAATATCTCATCTGGTTCTGGATAAGATGCACCTACATAAAGCGCCGCCTTGTCATCATATTCTACATTTCCCGCCTTTTTTGACATCAATTGGCTGCATATGAAGTTCGCCGCATCTGTTACCTCCCTGCGGCTTCTAAAATTCACACTCAAGTCAATCCGCACCCTTTTGCTTTCTGGCAGATTTGTTGTGTATGAAGCGTATTTTTCCATAAAAATCTCTGGTCTTGCAAGACGAAACTTGTAAATACTCTGTTTGACATCACCCACCATAAACCGATTGAATCGCCCTTTCTCTTCACCAGAGATACTTTTTAGGAGCAGCTCCTGCACTTCATTGGAATCCTGGTACTCATCAATCATAATTTCTGCAAAATAATCCTGAAGTTCAAGCGCTGTACTGCTTGGCACTATTTTGCCATCTTCATCTTTTTTCAATAAAATCTGCAATGCAAAATGTTCCATATCAGAAAAGTCAATCATATTTTTTTCTCGTTTTGACTTGTCAATCAGTTCCTTGAACGACTGTGTAAGTGATACCAACTCTTCTACCGCTTCTTGGCAGAATGCCATATCGCGCAGCGTATCTTCTACCGAAATCTGAAACAAAAACTTTTTTAGGTCCGCAATATTTTTCTTCACTTCCTCGCGTATCGCTTTTACAGTATCTTTTAGCACAGGGTCCACACCCTCTGTCCTTTTTGCAGAAAGCCTTGTAAAAGCCGAATAGGTAAACAAATCATGCAATTTATCATAATCTGTTGTTTGCTGAAATCGTTTTATCAGCTCGATATCCGCAGTCAAATTCTCATAATACTGAATCGGACCGCCTGCGCCGTTTGCTATTTCTAGCGCTTGAAACAGTCGGTCAAGACATTCTCTCAGAATAGTATTGACATAGGCAAGAGCACCTTGAAACCACTTTTTATCTGGAAGCTCCTCCACTTTTTGTATTTTGTAATCCTCTAATCTGTCTTCTAACCACTGTTCTGGAAACGGATAACTCATTGCGAAATGATACAATCGTAATATTGCATCTTCAATTTTCTTTTCACTTGTTCCGGTACTATAACACTCTACAAAATGCAGAAAACGCTCTGTTGGCTCTGTATGTGCTTCTTCTAAAAGCCTGCCCATCACATCTGCCTCCAGCATTTTTATCTCACTCTCATCCGCTACCCGAAATCCCGGATCCAGTCCAATTTCATTGAAGTTATTTCTAATCACAAAAAGACAAAAGGAATCAATCGTCGTGATCTGCGCATTGTGTATGAGTGATGCCTGTTTCTGCAAATGTTCGTTTTCTGGATTCTCTTCCAGTTTTTTTGCAACTGCCCTACTGATTCGCTCACGCATCTGCGCCGCTGCTGCCGATGTAAACGTTACAATCAAAAGCCGGTCAATATCCACCGGGTGGCTGTCGTCAGTTATCATTTGTATAATGCGCTCAACCAATACCGCTGTTTTGCCGCTTCCGGCTGCTGCGGACACCAAAATATTGCAGTTTCTCGTATCAATAACCCGTTGCTGATCGGGTGTAAAATTCATTGCCACAATTCATTTCCTCCGTCTTTCCCCAAACTTTGTTTGATACGCTCCATCGCAGATTCTTGACTAAGTTCATCCAAATGTCTGACAAGCCCCGCACCGAGTCTTTTGTCAAAACCACAGACACCACTGTAGGCACAATATGTGCAAGCATCTTCGTTCTTCTGCTCATAAGGGGCTAATCCGATATCCCCATCCAAAATAGAGGTACCAAGCTCTTTTATCTTAAAATTTACATAGTCTGAAATGGTGGCAAAATCCTGTTCTGACAGTACAGAAGAAGCTTGTGTGAAGCTGCCGTCCTTTTTCCTTGCTACAGGTATCACAGAAGATTTCAGTTCAAAATCTCTATCAAGAAGACGCAAAACCTCCTCATCATCACTAACCAATCCTGTCATTTTCAGCTCTTCCAAAATCGCTTCCTCAATCTCGGATATATCTGGCTCCCCTTTTTCGGTCTCTGTCATCGGATCACTGACATGATAATACAACATCGCCGCCGGAATCACATTTTTGTCTGGATTTTTCTTTTTTTGCAGTTCCACAGCGGCATTCATATATACTACCAGCTGAAGCTGCAATCCATAGTATAATGCCGCCAAGTCAAATTTGCGGGTCCCTGACTTATAATCAATAATTTTTACATACAGCTTATCCTCTTTTTTGCAGGTATCCACACGGTCTATCCGGCCGATTAATTCAAGCCGCTCCTCCTCTGAAAGCGCAATGTTCACTGCGTCCAAATCTGACGCCATACTAAAAGACAACTCAAAATTTTCGGGGGTAAAAGAGCCCTTTTGCAATTGATACTGCAATGTCTCAACTGTCCTGTTTAGAATGCGCTGCATTCTTGTTATCATATATTCATTGCGTTTGCTGCTGTACAAAATGGTCTCCCCATAAGACGCCGCATACGCTTCAAGACATTCCTTTACAAGCCGCTGCCCGATCTCTTTGGGAAAATCAAACCATGTATAGCCTTCGTCAGCCAGCCTGTCCGAAAAATGTTCCAAAACTGCGTGAAATATATTTCCCATATCCACATTTTCAAAATGATATTTATCGCGTTCCTCCAGGCTTAAGCCGTATTGAAGAAAATGCGCATAGGCACAGGAAGCATACTTTTCAAGACGGCTTACACTATTCTTCAAAATCTGTCCATATAAAAGCCTTGCGAGCTGTTTGGGCAGCCGCTTCTCGTCCGCCGCAGACAAATAGGAAAACGCTGCTTTTTTCATCTGTTCCAATATCGGCGCATATTGTTCATTTTTGACGTATGCATCATAGAGCGTGAAAAAAATCCGTTTGTCTGTTCCAATATCATCTGCTGCATAACGTCTTAAAAGCTCTATCAAATATGTAAGCGCATCTTCTGGCGAATCCATCTGCTCCTCTATTGGCCGAAGCTGCGGCTGTTCTATCTTGATATCTGGAAACAATCTCGAAACCATATTAATCAAATATGCCGGACGAATGCTCTTTCCCTCATTGTCAACCTTCGCATACGATAAATAGAGAACTTCTGTTGGCTTTGTCATAATCATATACAAATAAAGTCTCTGTATATACATCTGTTGTCTTGGGGTCGGTGCAAGCTCAAACTCTGACTCCTGGAGAAATTCCCGGTCAATGTCTGAAATAATTCCGCCTGTTCCTCCACTTTTGGGTATGATACCATCATTTATACCAATAAAAAACAGGGCTTTGATTTCACAAAGTCTGGTTCGTTCAATATCACCAATTACCACTTTATCCACATTTTGAGGAATGATTCCAACTTTTATCTCGGCAAACCCTGCGTCTAGTATTTCGGCAAACTCCTTTAGCTCTAATTCCTCATCGCCCAAAAGCGCGCAGATCTGCTCCAATAGTTCCATGACAAGCCTGTATATCTGCGCATATTCTGCCGCTTTCACCAAATCATTCTGACTAGCAAACTGTTGTTCATACTCTGATAACTTATCCTCAATGGAGGCATTGATAATAAAGGAATACAATGCTTTTACAAGTGTTCTGCCTGTTGCCTTCTTTATCATTAGCGGTTTCAGCATAGATGTTATTTGTTCTCTCAATGCATTTAATTCATCAAGTCGCGCTGCTTCTTCATCCTGCTTTTTCATCCGCCTCGTAAAACGGTTATTCCACGCCCTCTTGCCGCGGATTCCCATAGTCAGGCAGTAATTTTCCAGCCGATCTGTCTCATCTGGTGTGACTCCTGCCATTCCGCAGCGAAGGAAATGAAAAACTGCCTCATAAGAATATTCCTGAATCACTACAAGCAGAGCGCTTCTGATAAATTCTATAAATGGATTCAGAACAAGCTTGTTCGTCTGATCCAGAAAGTGGGGAATTCCAAATCGTCCAAACATCTCCCGTGCAAGAAATCCATATCGCTGCAAATCCCCTGTCACCACGGCAATATCTCTGTAGCAGTACCCGTTTTCCCGCACAAGCCTTCGTATTTCAAGACATACTTGGCGTAACTCCTCTCTGGCATTGGACGTCTCAAAAATATGAATGCTGTCCTGCGTTCCTTTATAAGCACGATAGGGATACCGAAAAATCTCCCGTTCCAAATGTGAAAGACCAGGGTTATTTTGATATCGGTACACAGTAGAATCCTCTATATTCACATCCTGCTCCCGTTTTACTCCTGCTTCCTTGCAGCGTTTTGTAAGGTCATGAATGGTCTTTTTGCTCAGATGAAACAGCTTTTGTTCTCCATCCAGCATATATGCATCTTCTCTGACATCCATAGTAACCGTCACAATGATTTCCTTTGCCTGCACCATCAATTCCTGTATGACATTGTTCTGAACTGGGGTAAAACCAGTGAAACCATCAAATACAATAACACTATCTTTCACAATTTTTGACTTTGGAAGCATTTTTCTCAAAATATCAAGCGTCTCCTCAGTTGTAATATACTTTTCGTTGATAAATTTTAAAAAACCGTCATATAAAAGGTTCAAATCCTTTAGTTTGTAGGCAAGTGCCCCTCTTTTTGATGCATACTGACAGAGTTTTTCCACATCTTTTGTGCCTATTCCATATTGCATAAACTCTGAAATCGCGGATTTCACTTCACTGATATAACCTGGTTTTCGGATATTTCTTTTCATAACGCCCAGTTGTTCTTCTATCCCCGCTGCCACTCGCCGCAGCACCAAGCTTTTCCCGGTATCATCAAGAACAGGCCGGTCATTTCCCCCTGTCTCCTCAAAGATTCTGTGAGAAATCCGCCCAAAGCTTAAAACATCAATATTCATAATGCCTTTATTGGGATGGCGCTTCACCATCTCAAGCTGTGTCTGCATTGTAAACTGATCTGGCACTACAATCAAATAATTGGTATGGGGATTCTGCAAGGATTCCTCTATAATATGCTCATACAGCATATGACTTTTTCCAGAACCAGACGCCCCTATATAAAATCTAAGACCCATTTCACACCCCTTATGTTAAACTTTTCAAACACCTTTGTAACCAAGTCTTTGCCGTTAATTATAATATATAACTTTAGTCTAGCATAATGAACCCTAAAATGGTAGACTATAAATGATAGAAAGAACTGTAACATTGTATTTCCTGAAACAGTTACAAAAGTAAGAAAATTTCCGAACATACATAAAACATTTAAGGAGGTCTATTATTATGAGCAACACAAGAAGTTATGAGGAGCGTAAGGATATTCCAAAGGAATTTACCTGGGCAGTAGAGGATTTATATGAAAGTGATGCGGCGTGGAAAGCAGATTTGGAAAAAATCAAATCTATGCTGCCGCAAATAGAATCCTATCAAGGAACCTTAAGCAAAAGTGCAGATACGCTGCTTTGTTTCCTAAAACTGCAAGATGAACTCGCCCTACTGCTTGACCGTTTTGCAAACTATTCCATGCGAAAAGCAGACGAGGACACAAGAAATACTACCTATCAGGGATATAAAGACCAGACGACAGGAATCTACGTCGCTGTCACTTCTGCACTATCTTTTGCAGAACCCGAAATCTTAGAAATCCCAGACGCGATTCTCGATAGTTTTTATCAAGAACATCCCGCACTTTGCACCTATCAAAGATATTTAAACGATATCCGCAGAAAAAAAGCGCATATTTTAAGCAATGCGGAAGAAAAAATTCTTGCTGCAGCAGGCGATCTGGCACAGGCCCCTGATGATATTTTTGGTCTTTTGAACAATGCTGATTTAACCTTCGACTCTGTTACCGATATTGAGGGAAACCGTCTGTCTGTGACACATGCAAGCTTTATTCCACTGCTTCAAAATTATGACAGGAACATCCGAAAAGATGCCTTTGAGTCGCTCTACAAAACCTATGCAAAGCACAAAAACACCTCGGCTGCAATTCTGTCATCACAGATGAAACAGCTAAATTTCTTTGCCAAAATGCGTAAGTATAATAGTCCCCTTGAAGCAGCGCTTGACAACACCAATGTCAATCCAAACGTATATTACAATCTTATTGAAACTGTACATGAAAATATGGAATCCATGTACAAATATATCCGTCTTAGAAAAAAACTTTTGAATGTTGAAGAGTTGCATATGTATGATTTATACGTACCAATGGTATCCAATGCAGAACGAACAATATCCTTTGATGAAACCAAGAACAATATCTGCAAAGCGCTTTCTGTTCTTGGCGATGATTACACTGCACTCCTTGAAGAGGGCTTTTCAAACCGCTGGATAGACGTCTATGAAAACAGCGGAAAGCGAAGTGGCGCTTATTCTTGCGGATGCCGCATTCATCCACTGATACTTCTAAACTACAAAGACAATTTAGACAGTGAATTTACAACTGCCCATGAGATGGGACACGCGCTGCACTCTTATTTATCAAACCAAAACCAGCCTGTGATTGACTCCGACTATGTCATCTTTGTAGCAGAGGTCGCTTCCACCTGCAATGAAGCACTGTTAATGCAGTATTTATTAAAGAAAACAACCGATAAAAAAGAACGGGCATATTTAATCAATTATTTCTTAGAACAATTTCGGACAACGCTCTATCGACAGACGATGTTTGCAGAATTTGAACTGAAAATGAGCCAGATGATACAAAATGGCGAAAGTATCAATGCAGAGACTGCATGTAGTGTTTATCATGATCTGATTGACTTATATTTTGGAAAAGAGATTGTTCATGATGCCAAAATTGATTTGGAATGGGCACGAATACCACATTTTTACTATAATTTCTATGTGTATCAATATGCTACTGGATTCTCTGCTGCAATTGCACTCTCACAGAAAATACTTCACGAAGGAGAATCGGCTGTAAGCGCTTACAAAAAGAACTTTTTGAGCGCGGGCTGCTCAAAAGACCCTGTATCAATCTTGAAAGATGCTGGTGTTGACATGTCCACAAAAAAACCAATCGAAGAAGCATTGCAATTATTCGACAGCCTAATCGATGAAATGGAAGCATTGATGCGATAAAACTTCTTTCACAGTAATTGTCAGAAAATAAAAAAAAAAAAAAAAAATGTCAGTGTTTTTAATTTCTTAATAAAAAATTATTGCAATATTTAGTATTGAATATTTTATTATAATAATTTATAATGGAAAAAGAAGGCACTTTGTTTCTAAAATAATGTAAAAGTTTTATTTTTACTTAAAGATATATAGCTGCTTCGTAACTTAAAGCCTCCATTTTATTATATCTTTTATAAAACATAAAATGTTGTTTTAAGAACGAAACTGCTGCCAAATGCTATCTGTCAAAATTCCATTATCAGAGGGATACGTCAGATAAGAATTGTTCATTAATAGAAAGGAGACAATATAAAATGAATGAACAAGTCAATATTGAAAAAAAGCTGACTAAATCTTTTTTTAAGATTGCTGCAATCGCAGCAATTGTGTCGCTGTTTACGCTATCTGCTCTTATAGTCATTTCCAACAGATACTCTTATGCATTACACAATTATGGTTTCGCACAGGGTGATATTGGAAAAGCAATGTTTGAATTTGCAGATGTGCGTTCTGCACTTCGAGCAGCTATAGGCTATGATGACCAAGATGTAATCGATAAAGTAGTAAAACAACATGATGAAAAGAAAATTCTTTTTGAAGAGTACTTCAAAATAGTAGAAAATACAATTGTTTCAGAAGATGGAAGAAAAACATATGATGAAATCGAAGCCCTATTGGACGATTATTGGGAGATTGATAATCGGGTTCTTACGCTTGGCGCCTCTACAGACAGAGAACTCTGTAAACAGGCACAGGTAATTGCGATCAATGAACTGGCTGACGCATACAATGAAATTTACACCAAATTGGAGAGTTTATTAACAGTAAAAGTGACAGAAGGTAACCAGCTTGCTTCTTTTCTTTTGGCAACAGACATTATTGTAGCTATAGTTATCGTTATTGCGATTGGTGTGTCTATCACATTGTCAACCAGATTTGGAAAACATATTGCAAAGGGTGTTTCAACACCTTTAAGATCCCTGGGCGAACGCTTAAAAATATTTGCAACAGGAGAACTCACTGCTCCTTTCCCGCAGATTGATACAGGCGATGAGGTGGAATACATTGCAAAAGACGCCTCAGAAATGGCATCAAATTTGAATGTTATTATTCATGATATTGATGAGGTTCTTGGACAAATGGCAAGCGGAAACTACGCAGTCAGATCCAAAAATGTTGACCGATATACGGGTGATTTTGCAAAATTATATAAATCAATGCGTGGTCTGCGCGATCAGATGACGGAAACATTGTTATCTATTGGAGAAGTTTCCAACCAGGTATCAGAAGGTTCTGGAGATTTGGCAAAAGCATCACAAGGTCTTGCAGAAGGCGCAACCGAGCAAACGAATGCTATCATGGAATTACATACAACAATTACCAATATTACCTCTACAATGGAAAAGAGCGCTACAAATGCTGATGAATCCTACGAAAAAGCACAGCGCTATGCGGATCAGGCCGACAACAGCCGTGAAGAAATGAATACGATGATGGTTGCAATGGATCGAATCAATACTGCTTCTACGAGAATTGGAGATATCATTTCTGAAATTGAATCTATCGCTACACAGACAAATCTTTTGTCGCTGAATGCATCTATCGAGGCTGCAAGAGCTGGCGAATCAGGACGTGGTTTTTCTGTTGTGGCAGATCAAATTCGTGTATTGGCAAATCAAAGTGCCAAAGCTGCAGTGGATACCAGAGAATTAATCGAGGGTTCTATCCGGGAAGTCACAGAAGGAAACCGTGCTGCTGAACATGCTGCCAGTGCTATTGAATCTGTTGTAGATGGAATCAAACAGATCGCGGATTTCTCGAAAGATCTCAAGAATATGATGGAAGAGCAGACAGATGCTATGCGCAAGGCAGAAAACGGAATCAATATGATTTCCGAAGTGGTACAAAGCAATGCTGCGACAGCTGAGGAAGCGGCCGCAACCAGTCAGCAGTTATTTGCTCAGGCAGATATTCTGAATGGTTTAATAGGACAATTTACATTACGAAAAGATATTTAAAAAAAGCGACAGTGTATTTCAATTCAATACACTGTCGCTTTTTTTATATTTTATGTGCTGTCCTTTTGCACTTTGTTGCCTTATTTTTCTAAATCATCTGCAATTCTTCTTTTAATGCTTCCACCTGTTCTTCCATCAATCCTGTATAGTTAGCAATATCTTCGATTGATAATTGATTCTTCTTTAGCATCCTTAATGCCATCTGCCTTTTGCCCTGTTCTATTCCTTGTTCGATTCCCTTCTCTATTCCTTGTTCCATTCCCTTCTCTATTCCCTGTTCCATTCCCTGTTCATACTTTTCCTGGTATTTCATCTGCAATGTCATATAGTCCAACCTCCATTTCTCATTTTTTCTGACAGATTCTATCTCTTGTTCCAACGCCTTTGTATAATCATCCGCTGCCCTCTTTCCATCAATAAAATCAAGCACATTTTTCATTTCAGGTGTGATATCATTCATTGTTCCTTTGGTATTTAGAATAATCTTTGTGGCATCAATCCCTCTTAACCCTTCTTCCTTTTATTCGTATATCTTATATTGTATTCCCTGAACATTTTTTCAATTGTCTACTTGATAGTAATCAATTCTTTACAAATGAACATTAAAATACAATAAATAAAATTCGCTCAATTTATCCGCATCAATTCCTCAACTGTCATTTGTCTGTATTTCCATTGATTCTGTATATTGGAAAGGGAGTACTCCAAATCCTCAATTGTCCGAAATACTTCTATCCCATATTGCTGTTCAAGCCATCGGTTTCCAGAAGCATTTTTCACAAGTCTGCTGTCAAAACAAGCAATCGATCGTCCTTGTTTCATTGCATAGCGAACAGTATGCATTGTACCGCTGTCGTACCCGGATTCTATCACTATCACAGCCTCACTGATTCCGCTTTGCAGTCTGTCCCGCTCTATGTACTGATACTTTTGCACCACAGTTTCAGGCAGATATTCACTGATCAGGCAGCCGCCTTTGGATAAAATCCTTGCCGCAAGCCCTGTATTGCATCTTGGTACAATCTGATCCAAGCCACATGGCAGAACTGCAACACATTTTCCTGATGCTGCTAATGCACCATCCAAAGCATACGTATCACAGCCTCGCGCTAATCCATTCACTACATTGATATCACTTTTGGCAAGCGCGTAGCCCGTTTGATAAGCAAGCAAAATCCCATTATCTGACACCTGCCGACTGCCAATTACTGCAATATTTCTGTGCTGATTGATTATTCCGATACTGCCTGCGTAATATAACTTGGATGGCGCATTTGTTATTGTCATCAAACCTTTTGGATATATGCTGCTTTCTGTTTCTGCCATCAACCCTATCATACAAATTCACTACACCATTTCAAAATATTATCAAAGTCAATCTGCAATTTTCCTTCATAGATCTGGATTGGTACTGGGTTCATCAGATCGTGTATTTGTGCGTAAATATCCTTCTCAAAAAAGAATACAAGCAATTGTTTTTTGAATGGGTCAAGAATCCAATACTCCCGTACTCCGGCACTTTCATATTTCTCAAGTTTCTTGAAATAATCCTTCCGCTTTGTCTCAGGAGAAATAACCTCAATCACAAAGTCAGGCGCACCAAATACGCGTCCTTTTATAATTTTCTCAGCATCACACATAATTAAAATATCCGGCTGCACTATCGTCTTTTCATCACCATCAAGCTGTACATCCACAGGCGCTATTGCTGCTTCGTACTTATCGTTATTGTCGATAATATAATTGGCAATCTGTCGGTAAATCTCTCCTGCTATCTTTTGATGTGCAAAGGTCGGCGATTCCTTTTCATATAAAACACTATCTATTAATTCTACATGTATCCTATCAGGAATCGCAAAATAATCTTCTATGGTATATTCTCTCTGCATCTTTTGGGGAATATTTTGATAGGAATATACTGCACTGTCACAAACCCTGCTTTCCTCCTGGTCCTTTAACACCTGCTCTAACGCCTGCAACGTACTATATCGGGGATGTTCTGTTTCTCCTGAAAAAACTTTCTGAACGGTGCCTAGCGGTATTCCGGAAAGACTCGCAATCTGCGCATAACTATATCCTTTTTCAAGCTTTTTTCGTTTCATCTCTTCTACAGTCATTCTTATCTCCTAATTATAGCCGCCACGCGACAGTTCTAAAGCTAATTTCCCTTTCTTCTCTTTTATTCTATTACTTATTTAACCGTTTGTCAACCGTTTTATTGCTATATGCCTCTTTTTGTTTCCATATTTTATCCGTTATTGAATCGTTTTGCTGTTTTATTTTTTCAAAAAATACACTCTCGCCTCAAAGGGACGCAATTTTGCTGGATTACTGATATCCTCATAATTGCAAAGAATCAGTTCCATAGCATTCTTCTGCAACTCATTTGGACATGCGATTGTCTTTCCATAGAAGTTGCAGACAACAAGAAGCTGAGAGTCTGCATTATCCCTGGTATATGCAAAAATATTTTCATCCTTTTCCAATAACATTTCGAAGCTGCCGTCTACGAACACTGGATATTTCTTGCGGAACTCAACCAGTGTTTTATAACAATGAAAAATAGAATTTTTATCCTCTACCTGTGCCTGTGCGTTGATTTCTTTATAATTTGGATTAATCCTCATCCATGGTTTTCCAGTCGTAAATCCAGCCTGTTCTCCATCGCTCCACTGCATAGGGGTTCTGGCATTATCACGACTCTTAGCATAGATAGAACGCATAATTTCTTCTTTGGCATACCCTTTTTCTATACGTTCCCGATATAAATTCTGTGTCTCAATATCCTGATATTCTTCTATGGTATACTGTACATTTGTCATGCCAAGTTCTTCACCCTGATAGATATAAGGAGTTCCCTGCATTCCATGCAAAAGCATTGCAAGCATCTTTGCTGATTCTACACGATATTCCTTGTCATTTCCCCAGCGTGAGACAATTCTTGGCAAATCATGATTATTCCAAAACAGGCTGTTCCACCCTTGGTTGTACAATTCTTTTTGCCAGCGCGAAAATACCTCTTTTAATTTCAGGAATGGCAGCGGCGCCAAATCCCATTTTTCTTTTCCTGCAATCTGATCCAGACAAATGTGTTCAAACTGGAACACCATAGACAATTCACTGTTATCTGGATTGCTGTAGAGCTTTGCCAGTTCAGGTGTTGCCCCCCATGCTTCCCCTACTGTGACGAGATCTGCTTTCTGGAATGTTTCTTTGCTTAACTCTCTGAGAAACTCATGAAGCCGTGGCCCATTGTTGGTAATCTCTTTGTCTGGTTCTTTTGCAATCTGATCTATCACATCCAGGCGGAATCCTCCGACACCCTTGCTCGTCCACCAGTTGATCATATCATAGATTTCCTGGCGCAGCTTTGGATTTTCCCAGTTCAAATCTGGCTGTTTCACAGAAAACTGGTGAAAATAATATTGCTGTATTTCTGGAACCCACTCCCATGCAGGGCCTCCAAAAGCAGCCCGCATCTTGTTAGGCAGTTCTCCTTCTACTCCATCGCGCCATACATAATAATCATGGTATGGGTTTTCTTTGCTCTTTTTTGCTTCCTGGAACCAAAAATGCTCATCAGAAGAATGATTCAAAACCAGATCCATAATAATACGAATATGGTGTTTTTCTGCCTCCTGAATCAGCATTTCTACATCACTGATGCTTCCAAACATAGGGTCAATGTCCTGATAATCTGATATATCATACCCATTGTCATCCTGTGGAGATTTGCAGACTGGCGAAAGCCAGATTGCATCAATTCCCAAGTTTTCCAAATAGTCCAGCTTAGATATAATTCCCTGCAAATCTCCGATGCCATCTCCATTGCTGTCTGCAAAGCTGCGCGGATAAATCTGATAAATTACCGCGCTCTTCCACCATTTTTTGTTGTCTGTGTTCTTGTCTGTCATTTTTCAAATGTCCTCCTCATTACTTATTCATGCATATACACCATATCCCAATAGGATAATTCTGGAATCTGGAATATGATGTAGCCGCCCTCCATATCCTGCCCTTTTTCAAATGGCAGCTTGATACTCATACCTTGATTCACAGAAAAAGAAGCCATAAAAACTTGCATAATTTCTTTGTCTGTATAATATTTGATACAAATATCTTTTGCACATATTGGGACTGGCTTATCTCCATTTTCATCGCGCCAGATATTGTCTGTTCCAAGAAGATTAATCAGATGAAGTATTTCATGTTTTTTGTCAGCTCTTGTATAAACCCATATGGTGTTGCTCTGCCCGTTTCTGCTGAATGGATACTTTTCAACCTCTACTTTATTTTTGGTCGTTATCTGCCCGTCTCTGAGCAAATTTTCATACGCCACTGTGAAGTCTGCCATCCTTTTCACTGCTTGTTGCAGTACTTCTCCCATAGGAATCCTATCATCTGGATAATATTCCAAATGAAGCATATGATTTCCATTGCCTAGCTCTAACCTTGAACCGCCCGCAGCATAAACTGCCGCATCACACAAAAGTACTCCTGGCTCGTTCATTGTACCAGTACTTTTATAATAATTGATATATGCCTTTACTGCAAGTGATTTTCCTTTTCCGTCCAGAGAAAATCCTCTGCTCTCTTCCATTGTCCGCTCAATCTCTGTCACCAGGGACTGATAGGTATCATATGGGATTCCTTCCCTGTCATTGTCCCACGGCCAAAACTCCGTATATAGCGCGTCCACATGACTCGTATTTACCTGTTCGATTCCCTGTGCGCCCACTGGATTAAAAGACAGATAATGTCTGCCCAGAACTTCCTTTGCAGCATTTAAAAACTGCCGATATGTATCTTTTATCTCATCTATTGGCCTTCCTTGTTCATCCACCCCCAAAGGACCGCCAAGGGCATCTGTGACCTTGCCCCAATCACCTACTGTATCGCCGTGCCACCCATCAAAATCCAGTACATCAAAAATATGGTTTTGCTCTCTGAAAATATGGTGCTGCCAATCAGAGTTCAACGGATTCATAATATACAAACTGCCATTTCCTGACGGAGAAAACCCCATATGAAAAATAAACGCTCCTTCTCCTTTATCATTTTCGGGTGCCAGATAAACCTGCCAGCTAGAAGCCTGTGTGTCATTATTGTCTTTGTCTTTCACAAAGCTGTCTGTACCTGCATAAATCATATTATATGCCATATTTATCATATTCCTGTCATGTGCATCGTTTAGATAGTCCCTAAGTGTTTCCCCATATATCTTTCGTCCTGCCCAGTCTTCCCAATCACCAAGAGATTCTTTTTTTGCCTGCGGAGGCAATGGCTCATGGTGCAGCGCATGCCAATCATAATATTCAATTACATTGATGTGATATCTGTTCATCTGTGCGATTTTCTTTGTAGTCTCTTCCTCCTTGCCATAGTTGCACAAATATCCGTATCGTGGAAATTTCAACCAGTCTGAAGATACATCTACACCAATTGTATCCTGGGCAACTACCATTCCACGATTGTCAGTTAATTCTATGCAGAGCAAATAGCCCTGATAATTCTGCATTGGCGCCTGCCATTCTATAGACATTGTTTTGCTCTCGTGGGCCTCCAAAGCAAGTGCATAATTTATAGTATCTATCACCTGATGCAAATGAACTGCCTGCAGTTTCAGTAAACCGTCTGCTATTTTCTCATGACTATTGTTTCTAATGGATATATTTATTGTCACTAGATCCCCTGGCGTATATCGTGCCTTGTCTGTTTCTTCTATATTAATGTCTGCTATATTTGATTTCTTCATCTTATTTGATTTCTCCTATTTATAGTCGCTGCGCGATTTTATCTTGACATTTCTTAGTTGAACTATTCTTTCACAGATCCCATTACAATACCAGTTATTAAGTATTTTTGTAAGATTGGATAAATCATCAAAAGCGGGATGACTGCAACAACTATCTTAGCTGCGTTCAGATTACGATTGGACAGTTCTGTTATATTTTCCAACGCATTGCTTGTTGCCCCGTTTTTGAGTAATTCCTGAATATCTACATTTAAAGACTGAATATATGTCATAATTGGATAGTTTTCGGTCTTCTGCATATAGATCAACCCGCTAAAAAAATCATTCCAGCTTCCTACAATACTAAATAACGATATCGTTGCAAGACATGGCTTTGCACATGGCACCATGATGCGAAGCAGAATCTGAATAGGATTTGCCCCGTCCATCAATGCCGCCTCTTCCAATGACTTTGGAATCCCCAAAAAGAAGTTCATCAAAAGAATGACATTAAAAATTGGGAGCGCTCCTGGCAGTACCAAGGACCATATAGAATTTAACATTCCCAGATTTCTAACCAAAATATAGGTTGGTATCATTCCCCCATTAAACAGCATCGCAAAAATCAAAAGATTCATATACAAATTTCTAGCTCGAAATTCTCTTTTGTCCTTTGTCATTGCATACGCCATTGGAACTGTAACAGCCAGATTCAGCGCCAAACTAAGAATAACCCTTATAACAGAAATCATAAAAGAACGCCAAAACTGCCCGTCTGATAAAATTTTATTGTAAGCGGTCAATGTAAAATCTACGGGAAGCACTCCGACCCGGTTTGCAGATACTGCTGCGCTTCCACTCAGAGAAATTGCCAAAATATTGAGCAGTGGAAGCAGACAGCTTAATCCCAGTAAGAGAACAATTACATATATTATTGTAATCCGAACTCTGGAATGAAAACTTTTATTCTCTACCATATTGATAACCATACCTTTCCTAGAGCCTGTTTGAACTTATTTTCATGAAGATTCTGTACCCCTAAAAAATCTTTTGTTCTGTCAACTTTTTTGTCAGAGCATTTGCTGACAAAAGAAGCACCATTCCAACAATGGAACGACATAACCCAACTGCTGCACCAAAACTGTATTGTCTTCCAACCAAACCAATTCTGTATACATATGTATCTAGCACATCTCCTGTTTCATACACAAGCGGCGAATACAAGTTATAGATCTGATCAAATCCAGCGCTCAAGATACTTGTCAAATTTGTTGCAGTCATCAGCAAAATAATCGGAAGCATACCAGGAAGGGTTACATTCCATATCCGTTTCCACCAGGAAGCGCCATCCATAGTAGCCGCCTCATGAAGGCCGGGATCAATCGCTGTAATTGCTGCAAGATATACTACTGAACTGTATCCAAACTCTTTCCATACATCTGTTCCAATAATTAAACCTGGAAAAATCTTGCTGCTTCCAAGGAAGTTTATTGTCCCAAATCCCATTGAACCCAAAAAATGATTCACAAAACCATCTAAACCAAACAAATTTGTTACAACCGACGCCAAAACAACCCATGATAAGAAATGTGGAAGATAAACAATTGTTTGTATTGTCTTTTTCATAAACTTCGTTCGTATTTCATTCAACAATATTGCAAATGCTATCGCTATCACCATTCCAATAATCATTTTTCCCATTGCGATCACAACTGTGTTGCGTATTATCTTCCCTATATCAGGTAACTGAAACATATAGGTAAAATGTTTCAATCCGACAAATTCTGATCGAAACAGTCCTTTTGCTGGAACAAAATCCTGAAAAGCCATCAAGATACCAACCATTGGTATGTAACTAAATAAAATCAGGAAAAACAAACCTGGAAATACCATCAAATGATACGATAATTCTGAACGCCTTCTGACTTTTTTATTCTTTTCTCTGTGCATAAAAATCCCCCGTTTTTCTCATTGAAAGTCTCTGTTTCTTCACTCTTTATTTCTGAAAATTACAGCCATGCCTTGTATGGGCGTGGCTGTAATTTTTCCTATTGCAATTGTTCTGAAATTTCCTGTATAATCTGGGTTCCTCCCTGTTGCTTCCAGTCAGATGTAAACTGTTCAAATCCACTCTCGACATCCAATTCTCCCGTTACAATCTTGATAAAAGTCTCTTCTTCTAGCTTTTCCAGATTTGCCCAGTTTGTCTCCATTGTAGGTGTCGTCTCTGGATAAATCGGTGTCAGCCAGTCAATACGGTCATTTTCCACCAAGGTTTGAAACAACTCCAATCCCTTTAATCTCGAATGATACTTCGACCATCCTGTAACATCACTGTCTCCATCGAGATATCCCTGAATCACTGGGACATTGGAACGCTGTTCCGCAGTTCTCACCTGCTCTAGTGTGATTTCTCCATTCAAACATTTTTCTAGTTCAGAATAATCATCAAACAAAGATGTACAAGAGTTAATCTCAATATTGAAAGGTCTGCTAGAACCATCAACCGCATTTTGAACATAATTTGCTACTTCTGGATATTTTTCAAGCAGTTCTGGGGAATTGGCTAGTTCATCATAAAACAGATTTGCTATCTGTATCGCTATTTCAGGATGCTCAAACTTTTTACTTACAACAATATATCCAGTTGTCGCATTGCTGTGCTTGCAGTTTACAGATCCATCTTCACCCTCCAAAATATAAGCGTTAAATGTTGCTTTATTATTCAATGCATATACATTGCTTAACAGCCAGTCAGGAATATGCCAACATCCAAAAGCAATACCGCACTGTCCATTTGCCATCAAAGCAGTGATATCATCCCATGTTCTAGTGCCAACCTGCGGATCTAAAATTCCCTCCTGGAACCACTTTGCTGCAATAGCAAGTGACTGCTTCATTTCCTCTGTAGTGGAACCATACATAATCTCTCCATCTTTTTCCAGCCATGTTTTGGGATAAGCTCCCATAGAATAAGCCACTGCATTTAAACTATATGTGTCGTCTGGTGAACCGCCTGTCAGGTATGGTGCCAGTGCAATTCCAACCATATTTTCGGCATTCTCTGGATTTTGATCCCGGAATGCAATCGCTATGCTTTCAAGTTCTTCTCTCTTGATACAGCCATCTCCATCTTCGTCCACCTGAATTGCAAGCTGCTCCATCCAATCACTTCTAACCCATACAATCCCTGGACTAGTATCTACATTCGTGCCTGGCAAAGCCACCATTTTTCCATCAATTGTAACATTTTCAATTGCACGGCCTTCAAAGGAATCATAAAGTTTTTTGAGATAATCACTTGCGTATTCCTCATAAACACCTGTCAAGTCTGCTATCAAATCGTTTTCGTACAGCTCTTTCAATTCATCCAGGCTTCCAACTTTCATCATATCTGGAATATCTCCTGCTGACAGTGCCAGAGAAACTTGCCTGTCATAATCATCGCCTGTAGCCTCAAACGTATCCACAATATCAATGTTCAATTCCTGCTCTGCCATTCTGGTATATGCATTGTCCTCATAGGTATCTCCATCTGGAAATGTGACATTTTGTAGTGTCTGACGTCCTATTGAAACGGTGATGGGCCCAGCCGTATTGCTTGTATCAGACGATGTACCCGAAGGTGTTTCAGAAGACGCACAGCCAGCCACCGATACAATAAGCGAAACCGTCATTGTGATTCCTAATATTTGATGTAAAAAACTTTTTTTCATATTGTTATCCTTCCCCAGGTTTTCCTGAATAAATGGTCATACTAAAATGTTCCTTGTTTTCAACGTTGATATATTTAGTATATCCTTTGACAGATTCCCAAGTAAATATAACAATTTTCACATTCATATTACATTTTACAGTTCTTGTTTTCCGCTAATTGTACCAAAAAATTTATTATGATATACTACCTTCAGTTACAGAAATATGAAAGAATGAATAAAAAACAAAGAAACTTCGAGAATGCATTGGATGGGAAAGGAGAATGCAAACGCCATGTATACACTACTGATTGCCGATGACGAAGCGCATGAACGGGACCTTATTCGCTTTTTGTTGAGAGATAGCAAACATATTCTCCATATTCTGGAGGCACAAAATGGACGTGATGCTTTCGAACAACTCTCAAACAATCATGTAGATATCTTATTATGTGATATTGAAATGCCTTTTCTAAATGGCATCGAGCTTGCTAAAAAAGTCAAAGAACAGAACCCTGATATTGAAATTTTATTTTTTAGCGGATATGATGATTTTGTGTATGTCAAAGCCGCACTGTCTCTAAAGGCAGTAAGCTATATCTTAAAACCAGTTGACCCAGCCGAATTTGATAAATTGCTGACAGAAATTATCAGCCGCCTTGATTCCAAAAAAATTGAATTTGCCAAATCGGATCAATATATCGAAGCTCATTTTCATGATACAATACCTCAAATTGCAGCAAAAGAAATCAATCATCCATCTATTGATACTGCCACCAGCCTTGCTTTGCAAAATATTGAATCAGCGGTCAAAATGCGGCAGGCGGAACAGCTTTCCATGCAGGTTCATACCTTGCTTAACAGTTATGCGCAACTTCCGAATTTATCGCATATTTATATTCGTTATATATGTACGTCTCTATTAAAAATCCTCCTTGCGGCAATTCCAAAACAAATGGATGATGTACTTCAGGAAGCGGCTGGAGAAATCTATCGTTTCCGTCGTTTTTCTGATATTGTCGAATTAATTGAGCATTACTTGTCTCTTGTTGTCAATACCTTCAATCAGGAACAAAATGCTTCAAATTATGCCATCTTTCAGGTCGAACAATATATTCGTGAACACTACCATGAAGAGCTGACTTTAAATTCTCTTGCAGACTTGGTATACCTAAATCCAAACTATCTCAGCAACATCTTTGCACAAGCAACCGGCTGCACTTTGAGCAAATATATCAAGCAGATCCGAATGGAAAAGGCACAGGAGCTCTTATTAAATACAAATATGAAAGTAACGGATATCAGCCAATCTGTAGGTTATCCCAACACCTCCTATTTTTGCAAAAGCTTTCAGAAATTATATGGAACGACACCGGAACGGTTCCGACAAGGAAGCAAACAATGAAAGGATGTATATGAAACAAAAGGTTAAACAGCAATTTCTCAATTTAAAATTTCAAAATAAAATTATTGGAATCAGTCTGGTTATCGGACTAATTCCAATCGTACTTTTGGGATTCTTTTCCTATAGCAAAGTGTACTCTCTGCTTATCGAGCGGGAAGAAACCGCTCTGCGTGAAACACTTCATCGGGAAGTTATGCAGCTAGAATACAAGCTAAATTCGTATCTTACGACAATGAATCTCATAGTCTGGAACGAAAATATTCGCCTCGCCCTTGCGAAAGACTATACTTCCAACTATGAAATGTATCTAACCTACCGCGACACCATTGACCCCTTATTTCTGACAACCCGTTCTCTCAACAGTGATATCACATCCATCACAATTTATACCGATGCACATATCTACCCTCATGACAATACACTGCGTCCGTTGACAGAGGCGCAGAATAAACAATGGTACGAAAAAGCCTGCCAGACGACAGTGCCTTTTTTCTGCATCTCAGAAAACGGCAAGACTTTGAATTTAATCTGCCAAATGTATTATCATTATGTACCATATACCAATATTATCTGTATGTCTATCGATCTGAATTCTGCATTGGCTGCTGCTGAAAGCCTATTTGAAAGCAACTATGGATTTGTACTGCTAAATGATTCGAAAGAAACCATCTATCAGTATACCGAACTGATAAATACAGATACGATTGCTGTCTCTCGTGATCTCTGGACAGATAAGTTGCCTGGTTATATTACCAAAACAGAAACCCTAACGCCTTCTGGCTGGACTGCTTTGCTCTACCGTCCAGTTCGTACTGTTACCGCGGCTGCCAACAATATTACCTATATTGCCCTATGTATGGTATTTATGTGTATTCTTTTAATCCTTTTTGTCAGTTCCAAACTCTCAAAAGTTATTGTTTCCCCGATTATACAGCTTTCTGCAAATATGGAACAAGTTGAACAGGGAAACTACGCGCTTTCTGTTTCCTCTGAAAGCACCGATGAAGTTGGTCAGTTGATTACCTCTTTTCAAAAAATGGTTCATACCTTGAACAATCTGGTAAATGAAGTCCTTCTGTCCAAAATACGGCAGCAAAAATATGAGATTGAAATTCTCCAATCTCAAATCAACCCTCATTTTTTGTACAATAGTTTGTCGCTTATAAACAGCAAGGCAATTATGTCTGGCCAGCATGATATCAGCCAAATGGCCCGGCTGCTCTCAACCTTTTACAGGACAATGTTAAACAAAGGACAGCCGATTACAACGATTGGCTCCGAACTCGAAAATACAAAATCCTATATCTCTATCCAGCAGATGATGCATGCGCAGTCATTTGATGTTGTTTATGATATAGACAGTCAGGTTTTAGCGTATCCAATACCAAGCCTGCTGCTTCAGCCTCTTGCAGAAAATGCAATCATTCATGGCTTAGATCAGCGTGAACTTCCGAGCCCTGCAATTTTATCATTCTCCTGCGGTCAGGAAAAAGAAGATATTATATTTAAAATCATGGATAATGGCTGTGGAATGTCCGAAGAAGAATGTGAAAAAATCCTTACCAAAGACAGCAAGGGATATGGTGTGAAAAATGTACATCAAAGAATACAGCTTTATTATGGCTCAGAATATGGTCTTACTTATCATAGTACAAAGAATATGGGAACCTATGTCATTCTGCGCATACGCAAAAATATTCAAAATCAAGAAATCACATCGGAAAATCTCCTATTTTAACATTTACCGCGCGGCTCCATACAGGGGCCCGCGCGGCAAGTAAGAAAAATCTTCTTTAATTAATCCTAATTTTTGTTCTTATCAGGGATTTTATTCTGGAAGTTCCTTCACCATGGCAATTGCCTGTTCTATAATATTTTGAAAAGATTCCATAAGTACACCTTTTTTGCTGTCATCAATATCCATTTTGTGTATAATATCGCCATAAACTCCCGCTGCTGCCGCAAGAGAATCCTCAACTTTTTTGACATAGGTGCGGTTTCTCTCAACAGCATTTGCAATTTCTAGTTGAACATCTGCTGTTCCTGAAACACTTTTTTTAATATCATTAAAATATCTGCTGGTTTCATCCATACTTTTGATATTGCCAATCAATGCCTCGTCTGATGATAACATAAACCGATTCAGTTCACTGCTTTTTTTCTCTACCTCTAAAATATTTGCATGAATACCTTCAACCATATCTTGACTCATTTTTGCAAGCTTACCAACTTCTTCCGCGACAACAGAAAAGCCTTTTCCATGCTCTCCTGCCCTTGCCGCCTCAATACTTGCATTGAGTGCTAGTAGATCTGTCTGGTCCGCAACTTCACTGATCCCTAATAAACTGTTTCTTATACTGTTGAGTGCATTTTGCAACAGTTCAAAAGTCTGAAATACATTCTTAAAGTTTTCCTCCACAGAATTTGACTCCTGCTTCAGCCGCTGCATATGCCCTTGTGCCTCCGAAACGGAGTGTGCTACTTCCATTTCTACATCATGAAACTTTTCTGCTGCTGTTGTGATTTCCAAAAAACCATCATCTAACGCATTAACTTCATTCTGAAGCCCCACAATATCTGTTTGCAGACCATATAGCTGATCATTTGCATATCGCATCTTTTGCGTTGTCAAAAAAACATCCTCTGCCAATTCATTCACTGTCCTGTAAGCGCTTGTCAATGCATAATCCAATGGATATTTATCAAAAGTTTTTGTTTCTGACAACGCCTCCAACTCTTTTTTTGTTTGATTTTTTCCAAATAATTTCAGCACACTTATTTCCCCCTACTCAAATGCCAGACAGCACATTGTCTGATTTACGAACTGTGTATTGTAGTGTTCACCGACACCAACCATACCCGCATGGGAAAAGCTGTGGCTCATCTCTGCAAGATAGGTATCCCAATAGTGATCCTCATTGAACATGATATAACGAAACAAGCAATTGACAGAAAGTACCGCAGATGCATTCGTCAAATCCTTTTTAATATTGCAAATCGTATCCTGAACCACTGCGCGATAATCGTCTATATGTAATATTGTAAGAAAATCCATCTTGTTCGCAGGCCGAAAGGTTATCATGCTTCCGTCCGCCTCAACGCCCTTTATAGAAACAATGTATGTGTCAGAATCACAAACATGCCCAAATGGATTTTTAAATGTTTGTGTTGTTATTTTATCCCGATTTATTCCTAATTCAGAAGTATACACTTTCTCAGCAGACATGTTTTCCAAGGTACGAATCTTGTAATTTTTGGGGTCTGCATCTGTCACCATAAACTGTTTCTTTGTGCCCTGTGGATGCACATAGATATTTTCTTTATACGATTTTATCTTTCCTTTTAGGTTTTTAAAAATAAAAAAGGCACACGCATCTGTATAGACCTTTCCATTGCAGGCAACTGCTGCTGAGTTGCTTGTTCCGCCTGCAAGGTCATATCCTGCGCGGCAAAGAAAGTTTGACAGCGTTGTGACGGCACGCACATCTGCACCCGCAGAGCAGATATCAAAGCATGCAGTACTGCCACGCTCACCTCCTACTGCTTTTACGGCATCCTCAAGACGTTTGATATATTTCATTGGCATCACCGATGCCTGTTCTAAAACATTCGCAACCACTTTAATATGATCGCTCATCGCAATCACTGTAATGCCTGAATCAAAAAACTGCTTGTCAATATATGCCTGACCAACACCTCCAATAGAAGGCACCCCAGGAAACCGCTTCTCAATTTCTCTAGCAGTATCCTCCAGCATATCTTCACTCGCAACTGTAAAAAACAACGCCTCTGGAGACTTCACATTTTTTAATGCCTCCGATGCATCACCATTCTTGCTGCTGCCGTATATTACTTTCATATCCATATCCTCCGTTTTTGTCCATGGGGTTATTTGTCACGCCTGAACCGTCTTTGACCTTCCTGTTCTTCTCTGCCAATCGCAAATCCCTGCGCATTGTTACGAAGTTTCTCCCGCTGCTGCCGCTCGATTGCAAGATGAATTTCTTTCTCGCAACCCTGACAATATCTCCCAGTGCGGATTTCCTGCCCACATCCTTCACAATACAAAAACGATTTTGCACCCTTGGCAATTTCAAAACGTGACTCCTTTAGCATCTCACGGATAGCAACTCTGCTCACACCAATGTTTTTTTCAATATCCACCGCAGATGCCCCTGGATTTTTTTCAATATAATTTCGCGTCTTTCCGTAATTATCATAATCCTTCTCTCTGCACTTCTCACAGTAATATTCGCCCAACCCTTTGTACACCAATACGCCGCCGCAGTTTTTACAGACTGTTGGCACATTATAAATCTGTACATATTGAATTAAATTTGAATCCATACACATCCCTCTCTTACTCCATGCAAATTATCCGTTTGAACAGTTTTCTTTTCCTGCTCTGTTTTGACATAACCTGACAAATATAGGATTAGTATTATTATATCATAAGACTTCTCTTTTTCATACTATTTTTGTAAAGTCTATTCATTCAGAACCAAAAATCAAAATCCCCTTTGTATATCAATGACATGTTTGATGTACAAAAGGGATTCATGCAGCAGCATATTTAATTTTAAATGAGCGCTTCTTTTAATAACTGATTGACTATCACAGGGTCTGCTTTGCCCTTCATTGCTTTCATTGTCTGACCGACCAAAAAACCAATCGCTTTTTCTTTGCCGCCCTGATAATCTGCTACTGACTGCGGATTTGATGCGATAACTTCTGCGATCGCTTTTCTGAGCGCCTCCTCATCATTTACAGTCTTTAGTCCTTTTTCTTCTGCATATTTTTCAGGGTCAATATTCTCGTCAAACATTACTGCAAAAATTTCTTTTGCCACTGTTGAATTGACAGCCTTGCTGTCTGTCAGCCGAATCAAACCCGCCAGATTCTGGGGCGAAAGCAAAAGGTCTTTGGCATCCATATTTTTCTCTTTTAAAAGCCGCAGTGTCTCTCCCATAATCCAGTTTGAAACTTTTTTTGGCTGACCGCACAGTGCGGTTGTCTCTTCAAACAAATCTGCTAAATGTTTGGAATCTGTGATAATACCAATATCATACTCTGGAATATCATACTCTGCTTTGTAGCGCTCCATTTTTTCCTCACGAAATTCCGGCAGGCTGGCTCTAAGTTCTTCTAGCCACGCATCACTAATAGATATAGGCACTAAATCAGGATCTGGAAAATATCGATAGTCCTGTGCATCTTCCTTGGAACGCATCGCATACGAATATTCTTTTGCATCATCCCAACGCCTTGTTTCCTGCACTACCTGCTGTCCCGATTCTAACACTTCAATCTGTCGCTCCCGTTCATTTTCAATTGCGTGTGTAATGGCACGAAATGAGTTTAAATTTTTCATCTCTGTCCTAGTACCAAACTGATCAGAACCAACTTCCCGCACGGAAATGTTTACATCTGCACGCATAGAACCCTCGTTCAATTTGCAGTCAGAAGCTCCTAAATACTGAATAATCATACGAAGCTTTTCCAGATAAGCAATCACTTCTTCAGCACTGCGCATATCTGGTTTGGATACAATTTCAATAAGTGGTACTCCTGATCGGTTATAATCCACAAGGGAACAATCTTCCCAATCGTCATGAATCAATTTCCCAGCATCTTCTTCCATATGAATTTCATGAATTCCAATGGTTTTCTTACCTTCTGGAACTTCAATCTCCACGTGCCCATCTCTGCATATAGGAAGATAGAGCTGGCTGATTTGGTAATTTTGCGGATTGTCTGGATAAAAATAATTTTTTCTGTCAAATTTGCAGTACTGCGTAATTGTGCAGTTTGTTGCAAGGCCAACTGCCACCGCATACTGAACTACCTGTTTGTTCAGTACAGGCAGTGTTCCAGGCATTCCCGTACAGACAGGACATGTGTGGGAATTGGGCGCTCCTCCAAAAGCTGTGGAACATCCACAAAATATTTTTGTCTTTGTTGCAAGCTCAACATGAACTTCTAAACCGATGACGGTTTCATATTGTTTTGACATCTGTCTTCTCACTCCCTTCCCTTATCCTGGCATCGTTCATATGCATATGCTGTCTGTAATAACTTCTTTTCCTGAAAGCGGTCTGCGATTAGCTGCAGCCCTATTGGCAAACCCTTAGAATCCTCTCCGCAAGGAACAGAAATCGCCGGAAGCCCTGCAAGGTTCACAGAGATTGTATAGATGTCTCCCAAATACATTTTTATAGGGTCCGACAAGCTCTCTCCAAGCTTTGGAGCTGTTGTAGGAGCTACAGGCCCCAAGATCAAATCGTATTTTGCAAATGCCTGATCAAACGCATTTTTAATCATCGCCTTTACTTTCAGCGCCTTCAAATAATAAGCATCATAATAACCAGAACTTAATACAAAGGAACCCAGCATAATCCTTCGTTTCACCTCTGAGCCAAAGCCTTCTGAGCGCGTTTTTTTGTACATATTGTGCAGCCCTTCATATTCCTTGGTGCGGTATCCATATTTGATTCCATCAAAGCGTTCCAAATTGGAGCTTGCTTCAGCAGCCGCAATGGTATAATATGCCGGAATGGCATACTCCACAAGGCTTAAATCAAACGTTTCCACAATCGCACCTTTTTCTTCAAGCTTCTTTGCGGCTGCAAGCACAGACTTCTTAACCTCTTCATCAAGTCCGTCTCCCAAATAATCCCGTGGAATTCCTATTTTTATACCCCTTACATCATCCACCAGCGCTGTCGTAAAATTCGTGTCCTTTCTGTTGACAGAGGTTGAATCCTTATTGTCATAGGAGGCAATCAAATCTAAAACTGCAGCGCTGTCTGTTACATTCTTTGTTATCGGACCTATCTGATCCAAAGAAGAACCATATGCAATCAATCCATACCGCGAAACTGTACCATATGTTGGCTTCAGCCCCACTACACCGCAGAAAGAAGCTGGCTGCCTGATAGAACCTCCTGTATCTGAACCCAGCGCAAAATAACATTCTCCATTGGCTACTGCGGCTGCAGAGCCGCCTGACGAACCGCCTGGTACATGCTCTTTGTTCCATGGATTTTTTGTCACGCCATATGCGGAAGTTTCTGTTGTTGAACCCATGGCAAACTCGTCCATATTGGTTTTTCCGATAATCACTGCCCCTGCTTTTTGAAGCCTGCATACTGCTTCTGCCGAAAATGTGGGAATAAAATTTTCCAGTATCTTTGAAGCACAGGTTGTTTTCATTCCTTCCGTGCACAGATTATCCTTAATCGCTACAGGAACCCCTGCAAGCGCTCCTGTAAGCGCCCCTGTTTCTATTTTTTTCTGAACCAGCGCGGCCGCGGCAAGAGCAGCTTCTTTGTCAATGGTTAGATAGGCATGAATGGTTTGTTCCTGTTCTTCAATCCTTGCAAGTACTGCCTCCATTGCTTCTATAGCAGTAACTTTTCCTTCTTTTATCGCTGTGCCAAGCGCTACAGCGCTGTATGATAAAATATCCATATCTCTCCTCATTTCTATCCAAATGTTTTTGGTACCGCAAACATATTGTCCTTTTGGTCTGGTGCATTTTTCAGAGTTTTCTCATGCTCATCTCCATTTGTCACCACATCCTCACGAAATACATTTTGTACTGGAAATACATGTGACATTGGTTCGATTCCATCTGTGTCAAGTTCTCCCAATTTATCAATATAATCCAACATTCGACCCATATCGTTTTTGGCCTGCTCTTTTTCTTCATCTGAAAGTTCTAACTTAGCAAGAATCCCCACATATTCGATTGTCTCATCGGTAATTGTATTTGTCATTTCTATATTCATGCTCCTTTCAAAATCTGCGTGATTATTCTGCGATAATTCCTATTTTTATTATTAATATAAAGTTTATTGCCTGATTTTAATATGCACTTCCCGTAGCTGCTGCTCTGTGACATCATTTGGCGCGCCGCACATTAGATCTTGTGCTGAACTGTTCATTGGAAATGCAATCACTTCTCTGATATTCTCTTCATTCTTTAACAGCATCAGCATTCTGTCAATTCCTGGCGCCATACCCGCATGCGGGGGCGCACCGAACTGAAATGCCTGATAAAGCGCACCAAACTTTGACCGTAGTGTTTGCTCATCATAACCTGCTATCTCAAATGCTTTTACCATAATTTCCATATCATGATTTCTAACCGCGCCGCTTGAAAGCTCCACACCATTGCACACAATATCATATTGATATGCAAGAATTTCGAGAGGATCTTTGCTGTTTAAAGCCTCAAGTCCCCCCTGTGGCATAGAAAACGGATTGTGGGTAAAGCCAATCTGTTTTGTCTCTGGGTCTAGCTCAAACATTGGAAAATCATTGATATAACAGAACCGATACGCATTTTTTTCACACAAATCCAATTTTTCTCCAAGTTCTGTCCGAAGCTGCCCCGCATAATAATTTGCCCGCTCTGGTTTATCTGCGATAAAGAATATTGTATCGCCTGGCTGCAGTGCTGCAATTTGCGCAAGGTCTGGTTTGTATTCGTCTGGGATAAACTTATCAATTGGCCCCTTGTAGCTCATATCCTCTGCAATTTCAAGATATCCAAGGCCGCCCATTCCCATACCAGTTGCAAAATCCAAAAGTTTCGCATGAAAACTCTTTGACATTTCTGCGTGTACTTTTATCGCACGGACGGTTCTTTTTAGAAATGGCTGAAATGTGCACTTCTGGAAAAAGTCAGTCAGATCAATGATGCGCAAAGGATTCCGCAAATCTGGTTTGTCAGTTCCAAACTCAAGCATGGCCTGTTTGTAGCTAATCACAGGATATGGCGCTTTTGTCACTGCATAGCCTTGTGGCGCAAAGTGCTCAAATACCGCAGACAATACTTCTTCGCCTGCCCGAAATACATCCTCCTGCGTGGCAAAACTCATCTCAAAATCAAGCTGATAAAACTCGCCTGGTGAACGGTCTGCACGTGCGTCCTCATCTCGAAAACAGGGTGCTATCTGAAAATATTTATCAAATCCTGATACCATTAAAAGCTGTTTGTACTGCTGCGGCGCCTGTGGAAGCGCATAAAATTTTCCCTTATATTTTCTTGATGGTACAATGTAATCTCTTGCGCCTTCTGGTGAGGAAGCACATAGAATTGGAGTCTGTATCTCCAAAAATCCCATCTCTGTCATTTTCTGCCGCAAAAACTGGATAACCTGTGAACGAAATACAATGTTGTCTCTTACTTTCGCATTTCTAAGGTCAAGAAAACGGTATTTCAGGCGGATATCCTCTCTTGTCTCCTTCGATGTCATTATCTCAAATGGAAGTGCGTGGTACACTTTTCCTAGTATTGTTATTTTCTTTGCTTCAAGTTCAATTGTCCCTGTCGGAATCTTTGGGTTATATGTCTCTTCATCCCTTTTTTCCACCAGTCCTTCTATTGACACACACATTTCCTTTGTCAGACCATCCAAAAGGGAGGTGTCCCGCATGACTACTTGCAGTACACCATACATATCCCGCAAATCAATAAATGATACTCCGCCATGATCACGAATGTTTTCAATCCATCCTGCCACCTGAAGTGTCTGCCCTATATATTGTTCGCTGATTTCTTTCATTGTAATATCTCTGTACATTTAAAATCCTCCTATTCATAATCGCTGCGCGATAGCACTAAAGATAAAGTCCTTTCGCCGCACCTATACTGAGAGGAACTTTCTTTCGAAAGAATTCTCTTGAAACTTCCTCTCGTGCGGCTTTGTGACTTTATTCTGTCGCTGCGCGATTGCTCTAAAGATAAAGTTTTTATATTGTTCCTTTCTGCGTCCGTGCGCAAAAAAACCCCGGAATACAAATTGTATTCCGGGACGGATAATTTGAAATATACCCGCGGTACCACCCGCATTGATAAAATGAACTGGATAGCAGGTCATTTTATCCTCTCTTACGTTTAACGCACGTTAACGTATTATCCTAATAAGGTATTCGAATCATACTATCATCTATATCAGAGCCTCAAATTGCCGATTGAAAAATTAGTGCATCAGCATGATTTTTCAATCTACCTTTTCAGATAATCTGCTCCAGAGTGTTCCCTTTATCAGCTTCCACTGACAGCGCTCTCAGTCGGTGACGCCGTCTTCCTGTCGTTTTCCTTGACAAGAGTCTCTTTCATTGCATTTGTATTCCAAGGATTTCATTTTCATCAAAAGAATCTGTTAATTCTTTGATTTTCTTAGAATATCACATACAAAATAATATTTCAAGTATCTTTGTAAAATTAAAATCGTTTTATTTTTTTGGTTGTATTCTTCTCAAACTCCTCTTCACGGATTTTGAGCTTCAGCACTCTTTTGTACAAAGGTGCTGTTTTGTTATAGACATCTATAATTGCCTGCAATTCTTTTTGCATATCCTTGATTTTTTTCTTTGTAGCATATTCCAGATCTGGGAAAATCTCTGCTTCAATCACACCTTCGCTCTCACGTACCAATACTTCCTGTATCAGACGGTTTTCCCCAAGCTTATTCTCTATTTCTTCTGGTGAAACGTTCTCACCATTTGGAGTAATTATCAGGTTCTTTTTGCGGCCTGTTAAGAATATAAATCCGTCTTCGTCCACATAACCCAAATCGCCTGTTTTGAGCCAGCCATCAACCAAGGTTTCTTCTGTCTCTTTGGGCATCTTATAATATCCCTGCATAACGCTGGAACCTTTTACCCAAAGTTCCTCATCGACTACCTTTGCTTCACAGTTTGGCATCAGCTTTCCAACGGAACCTGGCTTGCTGTTCCAGCTTAAATTTGTACTAATGACTGGTGAACACTCTGTCATTCCATAGCCTTGCAGGATTTGTATGCCATATTTTTTAAACATATCCAGATATGCTGGATTTAGATAAGCACCGCCGCTGGCAATTGTATGGAACTGCTTGCCAAACACTTTTGCTTTTACCATTGCTGCCGGAATCAGCGAAGCTTTCTCTAGCTTCTTTGCGATTGTCTCAATCATCAAAGGCACCATCAAAATCATATTTGGCTCAAACAATTTGATATTTTCAGCAACACGCAGCAATGAATCGTTAATACAGATAACACTGCCTATTGAAATCCCCTTCAATATATCCATGCTCAGACAATATGCGTGATGAATTGGCAGCACAGTCATAATAACCATACCAGACTCATAGCCCATATCCCGGCTGGTTGCATTTTCAGCTAAATTTCTATGTGTCAGCATAACACCCTTACTTTTTCCAGTGGTTCCTGATGTAAACATAATCGTAGCAAGCTGATCTGGCTGCGGTTGATAGTCAAAACCTGCGGACTGTTCTTCTATCAGTTTCCACAAAGAGCGTGCTTGTGCATTCTGACTGTCATCGCTCATACAGATAATATGCTTTAACTGCTCACAGCGTTCTGCTGCCATTGCTGCCACATTTTCCTTGCTGGTGTCATATACAAGCGTTGTCACATCTGCACGGTCAAGAAGCTCACACAAATCTTCTGCCGGAAGAAGCGCATCAAGCGGTACTGCTACACTTCCGCTGTTGACGATGCCAAGATAAGAAACCACCCATGAGTAAGAGGTTGTTCCAATCACTGCAATGTGCTTTCCCTGTTCTCCCAACTCTTTTAGTGCTGCCGAAAAACATTCCGTATCCTTTTTAAGCTGTGTATATGTTTTATTTTCTACTTTTACTGCCTTTTTTCCGCTCCCATCATCCTCTTTGACTTTGTAGCGAAAAGCATCCTGCGCGCCAAACTCCTTCTCTGCCGCTACAAGCAACTCGCGTATATTGCTGTGCAATTCATTCATACCCTTACCATGCCCTTTCTTAGTTGGAAAGCTTCTCCAGATAATCTGCTGCTTCTTGTACTGTTCTGATATTGGCAGCTTCCTCTAAATCAATTTCCACATCAAGATCTCCCTCGATCTCGCCAAGCATACTCATAAAATCAAACGAACTAAATCCCAAATCTTCCATAAACCGAGACTCCGGTTTGATATCCTCTTTCTTTACCTCTACATAATTTGTTATCATTTCTGCTAATTTCTCAAACATTTCCGTTCCCTACCTTTCTGTTTTTTCCAATTTTCCCTTGTCAGAAAATTGCGATAGTGTAACTCATTTCAACAAAATACTTTGCTTATATCAATTTAATCACATCACCAATCTTGAGATTCGGGTTTTCAATTCCTTTGAACATCACCTTGCACATATAGTAATAAAACAGCTCCAATGCTTCCTTGCTGTATGCCTTTACTTGATGCTCAAAACTAAAGTCTAACCCGTTATCTTCTGGTCTGTGCATAACAGTAAGATAGAGGCCATCTGCATAATAACCATTTCCATATCTTTGTGTCTTGTATCGGATATCTCCCAAATCAACAAGCCCTTTTTCTCGCAACGTAGCAGGCTGATATGTGAGCGCTACTGTCTCATATCCCATTCCTCTTGGCGGATTATACAGCTCACGCTTATAATTCATGCATTCTACTGGGTCAAAATTGACATATCGGAAAATCTCGTTCTGCCTGTCTCTGATTTCCAAAATTCCATCCAGAAAGCTTTTGTCCTCTGGAATAATGGTTCTAAATGGAAAACTATGAATTCGCGTACCACCAGATTTCTTTTCTAATAATGTCGCTCTGCGCGCATAAGCAACCATCATAGAAACATCATCACAACTGTTCATTTTCTGCAGATAAGTCCGAATACCCATAATCAATAGACACTGCAATGAAATATGCTGTTCCTCACAGAAGGTCATAAGCCTCTTTGTTGGCTCCTCCTCCAAATGGAAAACATCAATAGCTGCTGCAAAGCTGTCAGAACCTGTAGGCGCTGCCCTAAGATTTGGATTTCCTGTGGCTCTTCTAGCCTCATCAAGCTTTTTCTTGCCCTCGATACCATTATATATTGGTTCGGATTTTCCTATTAATTGATGGAAATATTCTCTATCTCTTGCCTGTGCTTTGCTGCCTGCTTCATACGCAAAATCCTTTTGGATCTGCTCAATATAAGAGCGTGTATCTGCTGGATATGGCACGTTTTCAAAGTTCGCATTACAGTATAACTCTATCACGTCTTTCATAAAGCCAATCAGTGACTGTGCATCAAGGAATCTGTGATCTCCCACCAGATACATTCCCTCGAATCCATCTGGAGTCTTAATGATGACAACCTTGTTCATTGGAGCATCCTGCCCAAACGGAACACGTGTCCATGCCGTCATCTGCGCTTCTGCCTCTTCCATTGTCTGACCCGAAAAATCGACAAATTCAATCTCACGATCTTCCTTGTCAACAATATATTGGTACCACTCTTTTTCTTTCTCGTCATATACCAGGCGCGCACGCATTGATTCACAACGGTCGTATGCCTTATAAATTGCTTTTCTCAGCTCGTCAATATTCAGCTCAAACTCTATGGTAAGGCTGCTGCCAACATTCAAAATTTCCTGTCCTGGACAATACTGTGAATAATAAAAGTGATATTTCTGTGCAGCAGTTAATGGGTACGTTTTATAACCTTTTCTTGTTTTCATCAAAAATTCCTCTCTGTTCATACACCTGCGTATGAACCCGCCCTTCAATCCCTATACGAATCCTCTATGTCATTGCAATAAAATGCGCTGACTCAAATTGCCGATTGAAAACATAATTTTTCAATCTAATTCTTCAAAAAACTCTGTCAGTGTCTGCTCATACTTTTCTGTATCTTTATAGTAACTTTCCGCATGTGCAGCACCTTCCACTATCAGCTTTTTCTTTGGAGCATTGCAATAATCATAGATTTCATGGCACATCTGACATGGTACAAAGGTATCTTCCGAACCATGAATAAACAAAATAGGAACCTTTGCCTTTCTGACTTCACGTTTCGCGTTGCACTCATCCATACCATAACCTGCAAGTTTTTTGTTCACAACATCTGCACATGGAATTGCCGGAAAAGCTGGCAAATGGTACATATTGTTGAGCACATGGGTAAATACTTCCTTCGGCGATGTAAAACCACAGTCTGAAACAATTCCTTTTACTTGTTTTGGCAAATCAAGACCGCTTGCCATCAGCACCGTGGCACCGCCCATTGAAGTACCATGCAGTATAATTTCTACATCTTCTCCACATTCCTGAATTACCCAGCTTATCCACTGCAATGCATCTTTTCTGTCAAGGCAGCCAAATCCAATATACTCTCCCTCACTCAGACCATGCGCTCTCGCATCTGGCAGCAGCATTGCAAATCCTTTTTTTAAATAATAATCAGACAAAGCGATGTAGTCGGACATTCCCTGACTGGTGTATCCATGGAAGCAGATAACAACCTTTTTTCTGCCATTGTCATCACAAATCGCTGGAAAATATGTCGCATGAAGTTTCAGATTATCAAAAGAGTTCTGGTACAAATCCTGGTGCGGCTGAGCCATCAAAAATTCTTTTCTCTCTTTTAACAACGGCTCATATTGACTCCAGTCTGTACCCGACATTTTCATTGTACGTTCTCTTTTCGCATTGTTGCGTATCATTGTTCTTCTGTAAAAATATGCGGTTTCACCTGCGCTTGCTGCCGCAAGAACCCCAAGGCAGGTCATTGTTTTTTTCAGTATGCCCATTCCTACACCTCCATGCTGTTATTTCTCAGCAGCTTTCTTTTTTTCCTCTGCCGCCTCTTTCTTAGCCTCTTTTGCTTCCTTCTTCGCCTCTTTCTTAGCCTCTTTTGCTTCCTTCTTTGCTTCTTTTTTCTTCTTCTGCAAAATCTCATTTAATTTGAGTGCCTTATCAATATTGCCCTCAACTCTAAGCTTTTGTGTTGTAAATGCCCAAACTGGGTCCATCTCACACTCTGCGATCTTGGTAAGCACTTCTGGCGAACAGATAAACATAGCATCTCTGTCATAGTATTCATATGGCTCTACAAAAAGTTCACCATTCTTTACTTCCACATAGAATGCACCACCTGCTTCCTCGTCCTCAATGTTGAACTGAAATGCATAGTGCTCTTTGATGTCGCTCACATCAACTCCCATAAATTTTCCCTTAATCTCATAAAAAAACTCTGCGTATGTCATTTTTTCCTCCCATACTCACTTGAAAACTATTAATAAGCTGCAAAAGCCTGTCTTTTGACATTCTTTTTTATTTCGACCGCCGGTCGACTTTATTTATCATAAATATACCACAATATTCGACCGTAGGTCAAGCGCGTTTTGCCCTAAACTTTCACGAATAATTTTCCATTCTTTATGGCAGAATTTACAATTGTGCCCTCAGAAGAGATGTGATATAATTTTTACTAATTACCCACTTAAAAGAATATCCACAATAAAACTTAAAAATTCATAATTGAGAAAGGTGGCAGTATCCATGCCTGATTTGAGAAAATATGATGTGATACTAGATGCGCTCCAGCAGCTTTTAGAGGAAAAGAAAATTCAAAATATTTCCGTCAGTGAGATTGCTCATAAAGCCGGAATCGGAAAAGGAAGCATCTATTACTATTTTCCGTCAAAGGGTGCAATTCTTGATGCATTGATAGAACGCAGTTATGAAAAACCGCTTCTCACTGCCAAAAATCTTGCTGCCCAAACTAATGTTTCGCCATTTACCAGAATGGCAATGCTGTTCCAGGCGTGCCAAAATTCCTCCATTGCTTTTATCACCCAAAACGGCAACGCTCCTGACAACACCAGCGCACAGGATCTTGCCTTTTTGCATCAGAAATACTTAACCCATGTTGTTTCAGAATTAAAACCTGACTTGACAGAAATTATAAAGCAGGGTATCCAAAATGGTGAAATCCACTTTGACTACCCTGCTGCTCTCGCAGAAATTGTATTGATTATTATTGCAGTAAAACTCGATAATTCCTTGCTCCCCTCCACGCCCGAAGAAACAGAAGACACACTGCACGGGCTGATCTCTTTGTTGGAAAAAGGAACCGGCGTTGCTGCAGGCACGCTCAGTTATCTGTCTTTGATGTTATAATTTAGGACCTTATCTGCGTCATTCCTCCTAAAAGAATCAGTCTGTTGTCCTGATAGATTTTTGGAAACTGGCTCATCTCTAAAGGATTTTCACCACGGCCTGCCTCTATCGTATAGCCAGGCCGGTTATAATCCTGAATAAACCAATCTTTGTAGCCAGCATAACCTGATGCTGTGGGTGTTTCTTCCACCAGGTATCCGCTGACGCTTCCAAAATACTCTGCAATACGCCTTGAATTTTCCGGCTCATAATCAAGATATTTCCAATATATGACCTCTCCTTGCGTATGATAAGCCAAGATCAATTTAAAATCATGAGAACGCGTAAAGTGATACATATTGATACTTTCTATTGCAGAAAGCGGCGCCTCTCCTACATAATCTCTGGGGGCTGGCGATACATAGCCCTGTGCAAACTTAATTTCTCTAGCCTGTTCCCAGCCTGCCGGAAATTGCAGATTCAAGTCTATTCCGTTTATATTTGACTTCCATCCATTCGGATATGGAATTGCTGGGTAAGCTGCTGCAATCTCCTTTGTCTGATCCAGATAATCTTCATTTCGGATCACACCATTCACAAGGTCCACGCCATCCGGATTCACCATCGGAATCAAAAATAAACTAAATTCTTTGAAAAGCACTTCTGTATCTTCTCCATAAAGTTCCTCTCCTGCTGCATAAGCCTTTGCATATTCCTCCGCAAATTTCAATAAAATTGGCGCTGTAATCCATTCATTTGCATGAAAACACGCATTGTAGCAAACTTGCGTTTGCCCTTCACCAAGCTGTAGATAGCACACTTCTTTGCCCATCGCACTCTTACCGATACACCCGGAAATCAGAAACGGATAGCGAACTTCGAGTCCTTCCATAATATATTCTGTGAAAATAGAGGTATATGGAACACGCTCATCCACCAATGAAAAAGAAAAAGGAACGTTAATGCGCGTTCCTGTCTGCAGCCTCATGGCGTCCAGAGATGGATTGGCTGTCAGTATCGCAGAAACTTTCGTTTCATAAGTATTGGCAATCTCCCACAGCGTGTCTCCCGCTGTAATCTCATGTGTTGTATAGCCTTTTAGATAAGGAATTAGTTTTGTCCAAACTGTCTTGTCTACATAACAGCCCTTCTCATTTCCCAAAAAATTACCAAGCACACTGCAGGTATTCCTGTCAAACTGGCCATTTATGCTGACAGGATAACCTGCTCTATTCAGTGCAAGCTGCATATATTGTACAAAAACTCCTGTATCTCCAATATAAATATTCCGCATAAATACTTTTCCACCGTATGTTTCTTAGTCTACTATATGCGAATACCATCATCTATGTTCCGTCTATCCTATCATTGTACAAAGATTCTCCTGAATTCCTTTTACCACCTCAGCATTATTCATTGAATAAACATGTACATGTTTCACACCATTGGCAATCAGATCAATAATCTGATCGGTAGCATAAATGATTCCGGCCTGCTGCATTGCCTTGGGATTGCTGCCAAAGCAGTCCACAATGCTGCGAAACCGCATTGGCACATTGCAGCCCGAAAGCTTCACTGCATTGCGAAGCTGAACTGGCTTTGTGATAGGCATAATGCCCGGAATCACAGGAACATCAATTCCCGCCTCACGCACTCTGCAAAGGAAATTATAGAAAATATTATTGTCAAAAAACATCTGTGTTGTCAGATATGCGCATCCTGCTTCCACCTTCCTTTTGAGATTCAAAATATCCTGATGTGTATTTTCTGATTCCACGTGCCCCTCCGGATAGCAAGCACCGCCAATGCACATACCGCCAAATGCCTTGATATCCGCAGCAAGTTCTGATGCATAATGATAATCTGTAAAAGGATCGCCCTCAAAATCTTTTGGCCTGTCCCCACGCAATGCAAGCACATTCTCAATGCCTGCATCTTTCAACTCTGTAAGCGCCTGCTGAATACTCTCTTTTGTCGCCCCTGCACAAGTTAAATGTGCGATTGTGGTGACGCCATAATTTTCCTGAATCCCTTTTGCAATCTCCAAAGTATTGCCGCGTGTAGTCCCACCTGCGCCATAAGTCACACTCATGTAACTAGGTCTGCGCTCTGCCACCGCATATGCCGCAGCTTTCACAGCCTCATAATTTGCTGTCGCCTTGGGCGGAAATACCTCAAACGAAAGTGTTACATTATTTTGTGATAAAATCTCATCTAATTTCATATAAATCCTCCTTGCCGCCATTTGCGGCTTAAATAAAAATGATGCTTCCTGTTATTTTCTTAGCATTTCTCAGGGGAACTGATTCCTGTCATCCAGCGTTTTCCCTTTAGCCGGAACAAGAAAATAATCCCCCGCACACAAAGTTCGATGCACATTGCAAACCAGACGCCATACAGCCCAAACTTCACTGCAAGCAGCGCCGAAAGCGGTATTCGCACAAACCACATGCTAAAAAAATTCATACAGCTTGGTATCAACGTATCACCAGCACCCCGAAATACGCCAGAAGCCACGATCGAAGCTGCGTACATTGGCTCTGCAAACGCTTCGATACGAAGAATTTGTGCGCCCAAATCGCGAATAGCTGGGTCTGGCGAGAGAATACGAATCATAAACGGCGCAAAGATAAACAATAAAATACCGCTGCCTGTCATTACCGCCATGCCAAGTCCTGTCGTAATCCAGCCAAGCCTTCTTGTCAAATCTTTGCGTCCCGCGCCAATGCTCTGGCCAATCAAAGTCGTTGCCGCCGATCCAATTCCATATCCCGGCATATAACAAAGGCTCTCCGCCGTCACAGACAATGAATTTGCCGCAATCGCAATTGTTCCAAGCGGCGCCACAATCCTTGTCGTCATAATCTGCGCACCGCACATCACTGCCTGCTCAAATCCAACGGGAACCGCAATCTTTACTGCTTGTCTCAAATCACTGCTATTAAAGCAAAGTTTTTCTCCCTTTCTAAGATGCAGTATTGGAGAACGCACCAACAGAAAATAAAGCATCATGCCTGCTGTCACAAGCTCCGCAAATGCAGTTCCAAGCGCTGCCCCCATCACGCCAAGTCCCGCTCCTGGAATGGTAACGCGCATTCCCCACAATAAAATATCCCGTGAAGGAAAAATCAAAAATAAATTGAATACAACATCTAAAAAGCACATTAATATATGCAGTATACTGGGAATTTTCATGTTTCCACTGCACTGCAGCATCCCTCCCGAAGCACTGTTTAGCTGCAAGGCAGGAATAAACAATGCATATATCAAAAAGTACCTTGATGCGTCTGGACAAATTGACGCATCACCTCCAAGCCATCGCGGAAGCACCCTGCTGATTCCCATTCCTATCAGCATCAAAATACAGCCAAACAAAAATACAGCCGCAAGCCCCTGCCTCACGATACTTCTGGCTTCCTTATCGTTTTTTGCACCTACCCGCTGCGCTACCTGAACCGTAAAGCCTGTTGCCGCAGCAGCACACAAGCCTCCCATCAGCCACGTACTTGAGGAAACAATTCCGATTGCAGCAGATCCCCCTGCCCCCAACTGTCCCACCATCGACGCATCAATATACTGCATCACGATAGAAGAAATCTGTGCCAATATTGCCGGAATACTGAGCTGTATTGTCAGCCATAGCTGTTCCCTGAAGCAAAGTTCTGCTCCTGAGCGAAGCTGTTCTAGTAAATTTATCTCTTTTTTCATAAACTCCTGCTTGTTAATTTTAGCGTTTCACTACAATGTATCGGAATATAACTTCAAGAATCAGATAGATAACCGGCTGATGCAACATATAAATCTCAAAGGAATGCCTGCCAAGCCATTCAACTGGTTTTAGCACACTATTTTTCATACATTCCATTATTTTTCTGTTGCGCAGATACCTGCATACAAAATATCCTGTCATAAACAAAAACAGCCATGGTACAATCGAAAAATAATCTGTGGAATAAAATCCGCGTTCTGGAAACCCCAGATATGCCGTCAATATATTGGCATAGAGCGATTCTGGAAGTTTTATCATATCCAAACGCGCAAACCCAAGCGATCCATCATTGACATTTCTGGTAAACACAAAAAGAATGCTGCTTGCTGCTGCCCCCAGCAAAGGAGGCAGTTTTTTGAGCCATTTCTCAAACGCTCCTGCAAACAGCATACAAGAACCAATCAGTGTCAGCACACCAAATACCACCCTGCTTTGTGGCATAAATATCCACGTAACAGCCATAATAACAGCACCGCCCACAGAAACAAGAATACCTCTTTTTATTGCATGGCTGCCAAGTGGTAGACAAAATCCCGATAGAAAAATAAATGTCCAGCATATCCCCTGCTGCCATATGTACCCTGTTGTTGATTGATACCAGCCGCACTCTACGTCATACAAATACACCAAATCCCACATAGCATGATAGGCAATCATATTTAAGAGCGCCACTCCTCTGATAGCATCAATTTTCTGATATCGTTTCTTATTCAATACAAACCCCAAACTTACTAAATTGAGCGCTAAAGCACTTATTTACTCTTTTTTGCTTTTTTATATCTGCCAATATTATACTTCATCTCATACATTTCATATAGTTCTGTAAACATTTCGTTATTCACCTCACGAATACTTTTCTGATATTCATGCGTGTCAAAATCCTTTGCCTCTGATTCCAAAAGCGCTACTGCAACATTCGAACAATGTGCGCCAATTCGCTCAAAATCTGTCAGAATATTGTTAAAGGCAAATCCCTGCTTCATCTCACATTTTCCATTTCTAAGACGCACTATATGACGAGATTTGAGTTCATTGCACAGCACATTGATTAATTCCCGCAAAGGTTCTACCATCTGAGCAGCATCCACATCATCATTACTGAACGCATTGACCGTGATATCAAGAATTTCCTTTACAGCGCCGCTTAAAATTGACAGCTCATAGGTTGCCTCATCAGAAAATGCTATCTTTTTTTCATACAGCTCATTGGCTGACCTTGACAGATTCACCGCATGATCGCCAAGCCGTTCAAAATCACTGATTGTATGTAATAGAATCGAAACCTGTTTTGACTGTGTTTCTGTCATTGCGCGTCCCGTAAGCTGCACCAAATAGCTGCCAACCTTGTCTTCATATTTGTCAATTAAATTTTCCTTGTCCTGAACCTTGCTGTACCGCTCCTCTGAATAGTTGGCAAACAGTCCCATCGCACGCAGAATATTTTTCTTAGCCTTTCTTGCCATGCCGTTCATCGCAGTGTGGCTTTGACCAATTGCAAGTGCCGGATAATTAAGAAACCGTTCCTCAAGCAAATCGAAATCTGCCTGTTCTTCTCTGTCTTCTGCGGTATCCTTGATAAGCCGAAACACTATTTTTTCTATCTGTTTGATAAAAGGAAATAGAATAACTGCTGTTATCATTCTATATGCAGTATTGAGCAATGCGATCGATATAGGACTCATTGTCACGCCCATAAAGTCAAACTGCACAAATGCATTGACACAATAAAAGGCTACTGCACAAAAAATCATTCCAAATAAATCATACATCAAATAAATAAGCGCTGTTCTTTTTCCGTTTTTATTTGTCCCTATAGAAGATAATAAAACAGGACATGCAGCACCTACACCAATACCCAAAGTGATTGGAAAAGCTGATGCAAAACTAACGGCACCTGTCACAGAAAGCGCCTGCAAAATACCAATTGAGGCGGAAGCACTCTGCAAAACTGCTGTAAATGCAATTCCAACCAAAATTCCCATAAATGGGTTGGAGAACATTGTAAGCATATTCACAAAATGCGGATTTTCTCTTAGCGGCGATACTGCCCCGCTCATGCTTTGCATACCAAACATTAAAATGGAAAAGCCAAGCATAATGTCTCCAACATTTTTGTAGGTACTCTTTTTTGACATCATCTTAAACAAAATACCAATAATGGAGACAACTGCCGAAATGGTTGTCGTTGACAAAAGCTGCGCGATACCGCTTGAACCTTCAATATAAGATAAACACAGTATCCAGCCGGTAATGCTGGTGCCAATATTGGCGCCCATTATGATACCAATTGCCTGCGACACCTTCATCATACCGGAATTGACAAAGCCGACTACCATAACTGTTGTCGCAGAGGACGACTGTATAATCGCTGTGACAGCCGTACCCAAAAGCACTCCTTTGATAGGCGTGTTGGTAAGCTTATATAAAATAAGCTCTAACTTTTCCCCTGCCGCCTTTTTCAGTCCGTCTCCCATTAGAGACATGCCAAACAGAAAAAGTGCCACTCCACTTAGTAATGATAAGATTGATGTTATGCCCATAATCAAATGATTCCTTTTCTTAAGTTAAAATAAAATTTTACACCATTCCAAACTATTATAACCTATCTTACATAGATTTTACAATCATTTTTTGGCCATCAAGATAATTAATAAACTGCTGTGCCGTGCGTCCTGAGATTCCGCCATGGCTTAATTCCCACTTGTTTGCTTCTGCTTTGAGTTCCTCGTCTGTCATCGCGATTCCCATTCTGTGTGCAAGTTCTATCACAATATGAAAATATTCTTTTTGTGAAGGTTTCGAGAAGTTGATGGTTACACCAAAACGATTTACAAGAGAAAGCTTCTCTTCCATTGTATCCGATCGATGCATTCCATTATCAACCTCTATATCGGATCGATCACCCCAAGTTTCCTTAATCAAATGCCTGCGGTTAGAAGTTGCATAAATTAAAATATTGTCCGGCTTCGTCTCCACCCCGCCTTCGATCACTGCTTTAAGAAACTTATACTCTGTCTCAAACTCCTCAAATGATAAATCATCCATATAAATGACAAATCTATAGTTGCGATTCTTGATCTGTGCGATAATCCCAGACAAATCTTTGAATTGATGTTTATAAATCTCAATCATACGAAGTCCCTGGGGATAAAACGCATTGACAATTGCCTTGACGCTTGTAGACTTTCCTGTGCCGCTGTCACCAAACAATAAGACGTTATTTGCTTTTCTGCCCTCTACAAATGCCCTAGTATTGTCAATCAGCTTCTTTTTTTGTATCTCATAACCGATAAGGTCATCCAGCATTACTTTATCCATATTGTTAATTGGAAGGAATTCAATCCCGCCTGCAGCGTTTTCTTTGATGCGAAATGCCTTGTTAAGTCCAAACATTCCTACACCGAAATCTTTGTAAAATGCTGTCACACAATCAAAAAATGCATGTTCATCTGCTGCCGCTTCGAGCGCTCTGCTCAAACTGATGATTTTCTCACTCACATTTTTGTTGTACATCAGCTCCTTTTTGCCAATCGCCTGATAATTGGAAATATGCGAAAAACAATCAATACCAAGCGCACTCTCTATCGCAGAAAAATCATAATCAAACAGATTTTTAAATACTTTGAAATCATTCTTGGCAAAATGATTGACGCTGCCATCATTCGCGCCTACTTTTTCACAAGTAATACTAAACGGATTTTCATTGGTTACAAGAAAAAATGTAAGATAATTGTGCCAAAGATTCTCATTAAATCCATAGTCTGTAGCAACAATTAAAAGTCTCTTTAACTGCGTATAAATATCTTTGATTAATTCTGGCTTTGCACTCTGATTGTTATCAAAACGGCGAAATATTTCTCCAAACTGATACAAAATACAATCCTTGTCCATGTCCCCATACATGATTAATTTAGCAATCTCACGGTACATCATAAACCTCCTTGCCGCTTTTGGGCGGCACAAATAAAAATAAATACGCCCTCTATTTGAATTCATCCAAGATATCTTTTATCACTTCACTGGCTATAATCAACCCTGCCACAGACGGCACAAACGCATTGCTTCCTGGTATCCGTTTCTTTCTGACAGATGTATCTGTGTTTTCCTCCAAACTCCTAGCAGTGTCTTCCCTTGAAACCTTGGCATCATTAAAGGGAATGATGGGTGTCTCCTCTGAATAAACTACTTTTAGCGCTTTAATTCCCCTATTTTTTAGCTCATGACGCATTACTTTTGCCAGAGGGCAAACGCTTGTTTTGTATATGTCCGCTATTTTGAAAGCAGTGGCATCCATCTTGTTACCCGCCCCCATAGAACTGATAATAGGGACCTTGGCCGCCTCTGCCTGCAATACAAGCTGAATTTTGCCAGACACCGTATCAATTGCGTCCACTACATAATCATACTGTGAAAAATCAAACTGGTCTGCTGTCTCTGGTGTATAAAATACCTTGTAACAATTTACTTTGGCGTCTGGATTGATGTCAAGAATTCTATCCCGCGCCACATCAACTTTATATTTTCCAATTGTACTGTGTACCGCAATAATCTGACGATTCAAATTCGTAAGACAAACTTTGTCATCATCAATCAAATCCAGTGTGCCAATGCCGCTGCGCGCAAGCGCCTCCACCGTATATCCGCCTACTCCGCCAATGCCAAAAACTGCTATTCGGGCATTGCAAAGTTTTTGCATTCCTTCTGCCCCCACCAAAAGCTCCGTTCTTGAAAATTGATTCAACATCCTGCAAACCTACCCCTTTCCATCTAATACCTCATTCATACTTCCCATGCGATACCCCTGCAAATCAAATGTCACATAATGAAATCCACATGCTTTTAATTCCTCCACAATTTTTGTCCGGATATCTTTATGCATTATGCGTTCAAAGTCGTCTTCACAAACCTCAATTCTTGCAAGCATTCCATGTATTCGAACACGCATCTGGCGAAATCCCAAATCTATCAAAAACTGTTCTGCCTTTTCAACCATACAGAGCTTTTGTTTTGTAATCATTTCACCATATGCAAAGCGTGATGCCAAACAAGCATACGATGGCTTGTCCCATACAGAAAGCTGATAGTTTTTTAACGCTTCCCTGATTTCTTTTTTATAAAAACCAACCTCTCGAAGCGGACTCTTTATTCCAAGTTCTGCAATCGCCTGCAATCCAGGGCGATAATCCCCCAAATCATCCATATTGGACCCTTCTGCCACATGCAGTATCCCATGCTTTTTAGCAATCTCGACAATTCCGCTAAAAAGGTCCTTTTTGCAGAGATAACAGCGGTTTGGCGGATTCGCAGCAAACCCTTCTATTGCAAATTCATCTGCTTCATAAATATATTGAATAATTCCCTCTTTTTGGCAAAACGCTTCTGCTTCTGCATATTCTCTTTCTGGAAAAACACAGGACTTTGCCGTAATTGCAATCGCCTTATCTCCTAATGTATCATGTGCAACTTTTAGCAAAAATGCTGAATCCACGCCGCTTGAAAACGCTACTGCCACACTTCCAAGTTTCCGCAGATATGCTTTTAATTCCGCCAGCTTGGTATTTTGCTCTGGGTCAATATCCAATAATGATTCTTCACTTTGCGGTACTTCAGATATGCCGCAGATATTCTCTGGCTGACTTCTATTCAAGCAAACATATGTATCCAAAAAGTGGTGTCGGACGCCGTCCTGTTTATATGCAATAATCGTACTTAAATTTACATTCTCCACACTTTTAAAAATATTGTTTTCCACAAAAGGATTAATGCTCCTGAGTTGGCGGATCAACTGCTTGATCTCTCGACGTTTTGATGTATTTTCCAAGTCACCGCGAAACGTACTATTTTCTGTAAATTTACATGCACACTGCAAAAAGTTCAGACAGTTATAGTCACGCCATGCCTTAATATGCTCTTCCCGAATCAAATACATTGGGCGTATCAGTTCCATTCCCTCGAAATTTGTACTGTGAAGCTTTGGCATCATTGTCTGAACCTGCGCTCCATACAGCATTCCCATCAATATTGTCTCTATCACATCATCAAAGTGGTGCCCCAATGCAATTTTATTGCATCCCAGCTCCTTTGCCTTGCTGTACAAATGACCTCTTCGCATTCTGGCACACAAATAACAGGGTGAATTTTCGATATGATATACAGACTCAAAAATATCGGACTCAAAAATTGTCAGTGGAATATTCAAACGTGCTGCATTCTGCTCTATCAATTCCCTGTTCCTAGTCTGATAACCTGGATCCATCACCAGAAATTCCACATCAAATTCAAATTTGTTATGTCTTTTTAACTCTTGAAAAAGTTTTGCCATCAGCATAGAATCCTTGCCGCCTGAGATACAGACCGCAATTTTGTCACCTTCCTGAACAAGGTCATAATCCCGTATTGCCTTCGTAAACCTGCACCATATATTTTTGCGAAATCTTTTTCTTAAATCCTGTTCTATTTCCAAATATGTTTTGTCGTTTTCTGCGCTTTGTGCCATATCCTTATTGTACCTCCGTGCCTTGCATTGACAAATCTTTTCCTACTATAATAATACAGAATGCCTTGCATTGACAAGGGGATATTTGTTACAATTCACACTTACGCCAGATTTCACATATACTTACAACGATTTCGGTGTGAATTGCAACAATTGATGCACACAAAATGCTAAAAAGCACGCATTTTGGCGCTTGCTCCGACGCCATGCAGCAAGTGCATGGCGCGGGTGTGAAAAGTAACGGATATTTTGCATTGATGGTCAAACTTGTATCAGCGGAAAAAGTAAAAACTGATTTCAAGACTGAAATGGACTGAAGAGCAAAAACTTCGTTTAGAGCAAGCCAGAGAACAAGCCCACTTCATCATAGCGGTTAGGCGTTTGCGCTGCTTGCGTAGCTCCTGCACACGCTCCCATGTATCATGGTCTATGATTTAGGACTGTATAGCGACTCATAACAATACTCTTTTAGGAGCCACAACTGACAGAATCCATTTGTCAGATACGCCATGGGACAGTATAACAGAAAAAAACATGGATTTTGGCAAAGTGTAAAAATTTGTTGCTACTGACTGGAATAATATTGTGCTGTCAGACAATATGTGATAAAATCTTCTACATGGAACAATCGTGTTGCAGGGTGGAAAGCCTCCCTAACTTGAAAAAGAAGGGAGGTGGTGCAATGAGTACATACGAGATTTTGAGTCTGTTGTTTTTTGGTGGTAACTTCTTAATTGCACTGCTTACCTATATAGATAGGAATAATAAGCGAAAATAAATAAGCCTACCTTGTCACTTGCCCGGTGAAGGTAGGCTTTTGAACTACTGGAGGTCAACCACTTTGTGGGCGGTTGCTCCTATCCTTATGTCTAATATAACATATCTAGCAGTAGGGTGCAAGAAGTTTTTCCTGTAGCCTTCATTACAAAAACTCCCATCTCATGTCTATTACGCGGCAAAATTTAAGGCTACCGCCAACACACCCTGTCAACGATAGCCCTTGATTTTACACTATTTCTTAGAACTTCCCTGCCGTTTTTAGAAACGGTTTGCCTTCGCTGCTTCCTCAATCGAAACTGCAACTGCAACGGTAGCGCCAACCATAGGGTTGTTACCCATACCGATAAGTCCCATCATTTCTACGTGAGCAGGAACTGAGGAAGAACCTGCAAACTGTGCATCAGAGTGCATACGTCCTAAAGTATCTGTCATACCATAAGAAGCAGGACCTGCTGCCATATTGTCAGGATGCAGTGTACGGCCTGTACCACCGCCTGAAGCTACAGAGAAATACTTCTTTCCAGCTTCAACTCTTTCTTTCTTGTATGTACCTGCAACAGGATGCTGGAATCTTGTTGGATTTGTTGAGTTTCCTGTGATAGAAACGTCAACGTTTTCTTTCCACATGATAGCAACGCCTTCACAAACATCATTTGAACCATAGCAATTTACTTTGCCACGAGGTCCTTCTGGATCAGAATAAGATTTTCTGAATACTTCTTTTACTGTATTTGTATAAGGATCATACTCTGTTTCAACAAATGTAAATCCGTTGATACGTGCAATGATTTCAGCAGCGTCTTTTCCAAGACCATTTAAGATAACTCTTAATGGTTTCTGACGAACTTTGTTTGCTTTCTCAGCAATACCAATAGCGCCTTCTGCTGCTGCAAATGATTCATGTCCAGCCAGGAAGCAGAAGCAATCTGTTTCTTCTTCAAGAAGCATCTTGCCTAAATTGCCGTGTCCAAGACCAACTTTGCGGTTGTCTGCAACAGAACCAGGAATACAGAACGACTGAAGACCTTCACCAATAGCTGCTGCTGCATCTGCTGCTTTTCTGCAGCCTTTTTTGATAGCGATAGCTGCGCCTACTGTGTATGCCCAGCATGCATTTTCGAAGCAGATAGGCTGAATTTTTTTAACCTGTTCATAAACATCAAGACCAGCATCTTTTGTAATTTGTTCTGCCTCTTCAAGGGAATTAATACCGTAGCTCTTTAAAACTTCGGTAATTTTATCTATTCTTCTTTCATAGGATTCGAATAATGCCATAATTATTTTACCTCCTTATCTGTTCTAGGATCAATAATCTTAACAGCATCTGCAACACGTCCATACTGTCCGGAAGCTTTCTCCCATGCTGTATTTGGATCATCACCCTTCTTAATAAAGTCAGTCATCTTACCAAGGCTTACAAACTTGTAACCGATAATTTTGTCATCTGCGTCAAGTGCAATCCCTGTAACATAACCTTCTGCCATTTCAAGATAACGAGGTCCTTTCTTTAAAGTACCATACATTGTTCCAACCTGGCTTCTCAGACCCTTACCAAGATCTTCAAGACCTGCACCAACAGGAAGTCCATCTTCAGAGAAAGCAGACTGAGAACGTCCATAAACGATCTGAAGGAATAACTCTCTCATTGCAGTGTTAATTGCATCACATACAAGGTCTGTATTTAATGCTTCCATAACCGTTCTGCCTGGAAGGATCTCTGCTGCCATAGCTGCAGAGTGTGTCATGCCTGAACATCCGATTGTCTCAACCAATGCTTCTTGAATGATACCCTCTTTTACGTTCAGGGATAATTTGCAGGCACCCTGTTGTGGTGCACACCAGCCTACACCATGTGTAAAACCGGAAATATCCTTCACGTCTTTTGCTTTTACCCATTTTGCTTCTTCTGGGATGGGTGCGCAGCCATGATTGCCATCACGTGCAACTGTACACATCTCTTCAACTTCTTTTGAATAAATCATGTGAAAACTCCTTTCGATTACATAACTTATATTTTGAATGCAAGACATTCTCAAGAAAAGCTTATAAAACTCGTAACAGAAAGCCGTAGGCTGAACTATTACTAAAACTCCTTATGAAAAGTCTGGCATATCAATAACTTGCCAGTTATTTACAGGACGTTATTTGCCTATAATTTACCTGCATATGAATATTCTCGCATAAATTGAACAAAATATCAATTAAAAAATACTTATTTTGTCAAAAAAATATCAAATATGTTGATACTTCAGATATCTATGCGACTGTTGATTTTTATACGATATTTATCTGTTTCTTTTATTTCATTTTGGCTGCAATTTCGCCTTGTTTTTTATAAATACTGTTTGATTCGATGAATCCCCGTACCATAGATGTTGGATAGATATTTGTATTTCGGCCAATTACAGTACCCGGATTTAATACACTATTGCATCCGACTTCTACATTGTCACCTATCATTGCACCCATTTTCTTTAGTCCCGTTTCAATGTTCCCATAAGCGGATTTGACAACAACAAGTGTTTTGTCACTTTTTACGTTGGAAGTAATCGAACCAGCGCCCATATGTGATTTAAAACCAAGAATACTGTCTCCAACATAGTTATAATGCGGAACTTGTACTTTATTAAAGAGAATGACATTTTTAAGCTCTGTAGAGTTGCCGACAACAGCTCCCTTTCCAACAATAGCATTGCCTCTGATAAATGCACAGTGACGGATTTCTGCTTCTTCGTCAATGATGCATGGACCATTGATACATGCTGTTGGAGCTACTTTCGCTGATTTTGCTATCCAAATATTTTCGCCGCGTTTTTCAAACAAATCGTCTGAAAGCGAATTCCCAAGCTCAATAATATATGCCCCAATTTTGGGCAGCAGTTCCCAAGGATATATTGCTCCATCAAAAAATGGCGCCGCGATAGTTTCCTCTAAATTGTAAAGATGATTGATTTGTAATTGTTCCATTTTTATAATCCTCCATTTTTATATATGTTCTTGTGATATCAGGCAAAAAAGATTCCGAATCTACAGCTCCAATTAAATTTCTGCTACTCCTGCCATTAAAGATTCCCAATACTCATCGGATGCTTGTTCTGTATCCACCCAAGGTAATGTTCTTTGTGCGGGACTTTCTGTTGCTGACTCACTCTGATTTTGATTTTCAAAATCAAACTGTATTTTTTCGTCGGTGTATTTTAAATATGCATCAAACTGTTTTCCAGCTTTTGAAATAAAACCAGTTACTTTTTCTTTTGTTTTTCCATTGATAAAAAGCTCCTGTATCACTTCTTCAGCGATAGAAACTTGCGCTATCGTATGCCCAACCTTAAATCCGCAGTCACATTCATAATACCACTGCCCCTTTTTAAGTTTATGCGCCTTACATCTTGGACATGCAAGATTTGTTTCAGCCAGTGCAGGTTTGTCTGGAAAATCAAAGACCGCCTGTCCCTTTTCATTTAATTTTAAAGAGGCATCAAATTTAGATCCGCTTTTAGAAATAAATCCTTGAATAACATCTGTCTTTTTTTGTGCCAGCAATTGTTTTATGATTTTATCGCTTAGCTTCACACCAGCAATTTTACTATTGATAGAAAGCCGACAGCTATGCTCTGGGTCCTCTTTCTGATAATTGGAACAACCATAACCAAACAGCGTTTTTACAATGTCACCGCCACAGAGAGGACAAACAGCATCTTTTAGTTTTTTTGCTTCTACATTTTCAAAATTGAAGCTGATGGAATGTTTTCCGTCTGCATCTTTTTCCAGAGACAGACAAGCATCAAAACGGTTTCCATTTTTGCCTTTGAACCCTCGGATTGTCTGTGTGATTCCTTGACTTAGTAATTCTTTCACCTGATCCTCATTTAAGTCTTTACCTGCGATAGTTCCTATTACAAATTTACAGCCTGTACCATCTTTTTGATAATTGGAACAACCATAACCAAACGGTGTTGTAATCATTTCACCGCCGCATACAGGACATAATACCCCAATTTTTCTACGCACGCCAGGTCCTTTGGCATCTTTCCCTGTAAATGGACTGATTTGAGATGCTAATTTTTCTGATAAATCGCTGTCACGAATATGTATTGTTTCTTTTCGAATAAAGTCTTCTAGTTTTGTACGGTATTCTCTCACATCAACAGTTCCATTGGTAATGCCATCAAGCCCTTTTTCCCACGAAGCAGTCATTTTGGGATTTAACAGTGCTGGTACTGTTAATGCAACTACTTCATATACCATTTCACCAAAATTTTCGGGCGTAATAACTTGTGTTTTTTTATTTAGATTCAAATAGCCAATACGAATCAGCTTTTTGATGATTTCTGCTCGTGTTGCACTTGTTCCAATTCCAGAACCTTTGATTTGAGCACGAAGCTCTTCGTCCTCAATAAGCTGTCCCGCATTTTCCATAGCAAGAATCATAGAACCCGAAGTGTATCTTTTGGGTGGTGAAGTTTTGCTGTCTTTGATTTCAAAACCATTTACAGGGACAAATTCTCCCTGTTTCAAAGTATCTGCCAATGCAATCAATCTTTGAGAATTGTTCCGTTTTTCTTTGCTAGTAGTTTCTTCTGATTTTGCATCTGGTGATGCGTTGTTGTTCATTTGCCGTTCAGAGGGAATTTCCTCTTCGTCAGCGTCCTCTAGTGTTTTTCCCATTACTTCGAGAAATCCAAGAGTTTTTAGTACTCTAGCAGAAGAAAATAAGGATTCTTTCTCGATGCCGATAATCAGCTTCAACGTCTGATATTCTGCTGGTGGATAGAAAATACTCAAAAACCGTCGTACAATCAATTCAAATACTTTGCTTTGAAGTGGGTTTAATGACGCAAGCTCTGTCAATTGTCCTGTCGGAATAATGGCATAGTGATCGGTTACTTTATTATCATCTGTATATTGCGTTTTTGCAATATTCTGATATCGTTTATTTGTTAAAATATTATCAACAAAAATTTGTGTCGGTGAATAGCTTTTTAATTGTTTTAAATTTTTATCAATTTCTTTTGCAACTGCGGTCGTCAGCACTCTTGCGTCCGTTCTAGGATAAGTGGTAAGTTTCTTTTCATACAAATCCTGCGCAATCTGTAGAGTCTGATCGGGACTGATTTTGAAGCGTTTGGTGCATTCCGCCTGCAACTCGGCAAGATTAAAAAGCAATGGCGCTTTCTTTTTTGAAATTCCTTTTTCAATTGTTTTTATCTGAGCTGGTTTTCCATCAAATGAAGTAATCAGCGCCTCTGCGTCTGTTTTTTCCAGAAATCCATTTTCTTTATAAAGTTTTGGAGAAGCAAAGTATATAGAACCCTCTACCGCTTTCCATTCTGCTTCGATATTGGCGTCTGTAAAGTCACCGATTACTCTATAAAAAGGAGTTTCTTTAAAATTGCGTATTTCCCGTTCTCTGTTTACGACCATACCAAGCACACAGGTCATAACGCGCCCGACGGCAATTGCTGTATAGCCTTTTGTAGCTGCTGCATTATTTAAAAGTCTGCCATATTTCACAGACATAACACGTGAAAAATTGATGCCCATTGCATAGTCTTCAATAGAGCGCATAATACCGGATTTCCCAAGATTTGCATAATCTGACATTGGCTTTGCCTGTGCCACGCCACGTTTGATTTCCTCTTCGGTCTGGGAATCAATCCACACGCGAAGCTCTTTCATACCTTTGCGGACACCGCCAAAATTACGAATATTTTCTTCTATAGTCTGTCCTTCTTTTCCGGAGTCTCCTGCCCAATATACGGTGTCAATATCTGCCCGATGCAGCAATCCATGAACAATATCATATTGCTGCTTCACATTTTTTATTACGCCATATTTATAGATTTCTGGCAGAAAAGGCAAATCTTGAAGCATCCATTTCTTGTATTTGATATCATACTCTTCAGGATAAACCATCTCCACCAAATGTCCTACACACCAAGTTATGACATAATTATTGTCCTCTATAAATCCGTTATTCTTGCCCGATACACCAAGTACTTTCGCAAAGTCTCGTGCAACAGAGGGTTTTTCTGTTATAATGAGTTTCTTTCCCAAGTTATCTTCTCCATTTTGTCATATTTTTAGCCACGCAAAATCGAATGTACAAACCGCCAAGTTACAAATGGGCATGGCTGAACTTTTCATGTACAATCCATGTACGCTGTTCTCTTAACTTTGAGACTATCTCTATTTTATTTGGTATCGTATTTTGTGTCAATAATTATATGATAAGTTTCTGTCTAAGGATAACCGTTGGTTACTTTTCACACCCGCGCCAT
>OFFL01000301.1_pt1 | contig 56866 bp, 44 predicted proteins | sample 1521391 | NCBI WGS metagenome assembly OFFL01 (sample SAMEA3504082, study PRJEB24116) | mouse gut metagenome | biome: mouse gut; feature: mouse-associated habitat; material: faeces | place: Denmark | collected 2011
GAATAGGCAGACGCAAGGGACTTAAAATTTTTGGCAGAAAATAATTAACAGAAAAATAACATAAAAACTGAAAACTTAACAAAAACGCATGCTTGTGTGGCGGAATAGGCAGACGCAAGGGACTTAAAATCCCTCGCTGTAACAGGCGTATCGGTTCAAGTCCGATCACAAGCACCATCAAAACGGGAGAAATTCACAAAATTTCTCCCGTTTTGTTATCTTTGGGAAGTAATTGGGAAGTGATTTTTGCCCGATTTCAGCCCAAAACAGGTGTTTTTGTGCGTTATTTACAGTTCATAGTCTATTTTGATAATTTCTTGCAAGATGTACTCTTGTGAGTATGTCGTATAGCCCCTTTCCACGCGAGAAGTTTTAACGTCGGCATCAAATTCGTGTCCTACCCATTTCATAACAAGTTCGGGATTGCACCCGCATTCTTTCGCCCTCGTTATAAAAGAATAGCGCAGTTCGTGTATGTGCCTTTCGGGAAATATCCGTTTCAGTGCGTCGCGTATGGTATAGCGGCAGCTAGTTTTTGCTTGCTCCAAATCGATTAGCGGCATAACTTTTTTCAACATGGGCGATACGGGAATTTGCCTAATGACTTTGGCATAGCCCTTTCTCGTCTTTTCCGATTCGCAGTAAATAAACGTGTCGTCATAAGTTATCGTTTCTAGCTCGCCCACGCGCATACCCGTATAGAGTAGGGTAAGAATAGCGGAGTTGCCCGCATAGTGCGGATTTTCCTTGCAGAAGTCGATAATTGTTTTTTCTTCGGCTTTGGTAAACGCCTTGCCTTTCTTGACTTCGTAATGCGAAAGTACGATTTTGCTCATAGGAGTCTTAATGTTGTAGTCTTCAACTATAACGTCAAATATCGCAGATAAAAGTAATTTCAGTTTCTGCGCCGTGCGGTTCTTGCCGTTGTCTGTCAGTTCAAACAGGAAGTCCTGAATATCTTTTCTGGTTATCTCGTTAACGTGGTAATGACCGAACTTCGGCAGAATGTTTCGCGATAGCAAGTTGACGTAGCTTTTATAGGTGGTCTCTTTAACCGTTTGTTTCTTGACTTTCAGCCAATCGTCTATGAATTCTGCGAATAGGGGATAGCCTGCGTTTTGCCTTGCCTTTTCTGTTGCAAGCAGCTTGTCCAAGAATTTTTGTCTCATTATATCGAAGCTCTTGGAAGCTACCTCAATGTTGTAACCGTCTCTGCGGAACCGCGCCTGATACAAGCCGTTCACATAGCGGTAGGTTACGATTTTATCGTTGATAGTAAATAATTTCTTTAAGTAGTCTGGCATAGAATTTATCTCCTTTTTAGTGAATTTGATAAATCCGTTTGTTGCGATTTCCTTAAAATCAGCTTTTTCTTCCTTCTTCGTAAGTACTTTCAGCCTGTCCAGAGTAATGCTTTCCGAAGCCGCTTTCAATATAATCTGCGTAACCTCGTCGCGCTCGTTTTCGGACGGTATGTACTTAATTGCGTTTAAAACTTTTTGTAATTCAAAGTCTGTCAAGTATCCTTATTCGGACAGGCGGTTTTCTATTTTACCGCGTCCTTATAGTTCAGAATACTATGTTCTCTTTTCAAAACTTTTTTCCTCCTGAATAATTATTTTTTTGCAAGCGGAGGGAGCTGTTCGTCATTTTCCGCCTGCGGAATGTTAATACGATTATAGCGACCCTTAGCGAAATGTCAAGTATTTGCAGTAATTTTAATACGGCATATCGTCAAAGTAAGCTTTATCATACTTGTCGTATTCGTCATCTGTAAACCGGCAAAAGCGTTTTTTCTGTTTATCGTTTGTATTCATAATCCGCGATGTGCTTTCGCCGCGCTTTGCGCCGTACCGTTTGGAAATGCTTTCGTAAAAATCTTCCTGTAAATCCGAATACGAAGTCAATCCGCCGCGTTGCTTCCAAAACTCAGAATGGCATAATAGTGGGCTATTTAAATCTTTCCGTACTTTGTAGAGCGGCTCGCCGAACTCATCAGTCGTTTGCAACTTCGAGCCGTATTCATTTTTTTCATTGCTCATTACCTTCACTTGCCACTTCTCTGTTATTGGCAAATAGTAGACAAACAGATTACGCCTGTTCGGCTCGGTAATAATAACCGCACAAACGATGTTCTCATCTGTGCGGAGATAACCTATTTTGTCTACGGCATAGGTATAACACTTGCGGAAGTACGATTTGAATTCTTCTTCGTCAGGGAAATCGTCCCAAAACTCTTTGTTGCCGCCGAATTGCAGACATTCCAAAACGACGTTCCGTTTGCGTTTATTGAACTGTGCGTTCAATTTGATTTTTATATTTTCCCAAGCCTGTCCGGCTGAGCTTATTAACGGCTTTATGTAATCCACCTCAAATCGCTGTTCGCAAACTGAAAGGTATTCGTCCACAGCAGTAAAATCATTTTGCCTATGCGTGATAACGGAAACAGTTGCGTGCTTGTCCCTCGGCAGCTTCCACGGTGCAATCTCGCCCGGCTTTATTCCGTAAGCCTTTTCACACCAATACGATCTCATTGACATCTTCTCACCTCCTTAATTTTATTTCCGCTTATGTGGTCGGATTCACAAAGAGAAAGCAAAAGTCGGCTCTCTGTCCGAAAACCAACTTTACCATTTCTTGTCCAGAAAAATCCTTCTCCTACTTATAAGCCACGAGAACGCCGAAAATATTACTATTTTTTAAAATTTTCTAAAAAATTTTTTGCACGCAATAAAAGCAAGCCGCGACAGTGTTCCGTCGGCGGCTTAGTTTTCATTCAGGCAACTTTTTACCTAAATAGTATTTATAAAATTGTCTTAATCGCCTGCTTCGCCATTTGGCTACATAAGGGTAAAACCGCTGTGTAAGATATTCTTCCACTCCTATGTTCAATCTCTTCGTAACCTTTTCCACCGAAGCAAATATGCTTGTATAGAACTTGTCCGAATCTTGAAGCCCTATCCTTTGTCTTCTATTCATCTCTTTGCAAAGCCTTATATAGACTGCACCGACAATAGGAGGCTGATCCCCGTAATATTCTTCGTAATACGTCCTGTCATCCTCGCTTGCGCTTTTCAGATAATCGGCAATCTCTTCTTCCATCTTATCGTTATCAAAAAAATAATAAGTCAAGATATAGCGACACAATTCACCAAAGCTGTAAAACCAATGCGTGAACGGCATCAAATCACACAAAAGCTTGCGTAGAACGAACTCTAACTCTACGTCAAGAAAATGAGGCATCTCCCAATGTTTCATAAACCTGTTCCAGCAATGCCATACAATCTCTGCCCGCGTTCCCGTTTTGAATATATAATCATCCACCGAGCGGTCTGCCTTTTTGAGTGCGGAAGATATATACCCTTGCGTAACTCCAAGTTCTTCGGCGGCTAGTTTTTGCATGTTACCGTCCGACATTACTTCTAATATTTTTCTGTCCTGATGCGGAAGATTTCCTAAATGAATATCTCTGTCTATCTTATCGTTCACAAGAACGTTGAAAGGAATATCTTTATTAATTCTGCGTTGCTGTTGCTTGGGCGTAAGCTCGTCTTCGTCCTTATTTGAAATCCGATATGTATGGCGTTGATACTTATGGGTATTGTTGTATTCCAGCCTGTCCAACTCGAACAGAGCTTCCCATTCCTTCTCGTTTACTTCGATGACGATATAAGCCTTCGGTCCAAACCAAATGTCCGAATTGTCTTCCGCATCGCAAGGATAGTAATACAGAAATTTTCCTTCCGTTTTTGAGGGTTTCTTTTTCTTATTGAAATGATACGCTAACTTATCCATGCGCTTATTATAACATAGTAAACTTGACAGATATAGGCATATATTAGAAAATTTTTCAAGAAATTTTGTATCGATATTTTCCCAAAAAAGTGTTGCAAAAGTGGTACTATTTTCAATGCCTAAGCAGGTTAAGGAGAAAGCCAAATTGTAGTATTTTGCCTTTCTCGAAGCCGCTCGCTTCGCTCGCTCGGAACAAGCGGGAAACCCGCGTTTTTATATCACTGCGGTGATATAAATTTTTAGCTTAATATTGACGGACAGACTTCTATATGATATAATATTTTTTATGAAACCAAAGCCTTATTCCGAATCACAACTTCATAGGTTTATGGACAAAATGGGCGATGCTTTTGACGATGTTATAAACGATTGCCAAATAGACGGTACTGAGTTCGTTAAGATGTTTGTTGCCAGCACAGCTTGTAAGAAAATTGAGAATGGCGAGGCAAGTTATATATCCGGTAAGAGTGGTATAGAAATTGCTATCGAATGTGTATACGAAATTACCAACAAAGAATTAGCAGTTGAACTGAGTGAGAAGTATAATCGCAGCGCGCAGTATTGGTGTGGTTGGGCGGTGTGCTATTATCAATGGTGGTCGTCCAGGAAATATGCTGACATTTTCAAAGCTGTTTCATTTGAAGATATGTTGGGACTCTACCCGACTTTGCACGAAGCAAGCGTAGAAAAGATTGCTTCAGTAATTGAAGAAAAAGTAAGGGCAGCGTATCCCGAAACCAACTTGAAACGCATAAGAACAGTTTACGGTTGTTCCCAGAGAGAGCTTGCAGAAATGTCAGGTGTGAGCTTACGTTCTATTCAAATGTATGAACAGAGAAACAAGGATATAAATAAGGCTCAATCGGAATCGCTTTACCATTTGGCAAAAGCTCTTGGCTGCACAATGGAAGATTTACTTGACGAGTAACTTTGTCGAATTATGTCACAAATATCTAAAAATTATTGTCTAATAAGGATAGCGATGTATGAAAGGGAGTAAGCAATTTGTAGAGGTTGTTGCTGCGTTGATATGGGATAAGGACAAGTTTTTGATTTGCCAAAGACCTGCTAATAAAGCAAGAGGGCTGTTATGGGAATTTGTCGGAGGCAAGGTAGAGGCTGGCGAAAAAAAGGAACAAGCGCTTATACGTGAGTGTCAAGAAGAGCTTGCGATTACAGTTGAGCCGCACGAAATTTTTACTGAAGTCATACACGAATATCCTGATATAACGGTACACTTAACATTGTTTAATTGCACTATATTAAAAGGGCAACCGCAGCTTTTAGAACATAACGATATGAAGTGGATAACAAAAGCTGAGATTTCAAGTTATGAATTTTGTCCCGCAGATGTGGAAATTTTGAAGAATATACAGAAGGATATCAAATGTTAAAGACAGGGCTATACGAGCAAGTTATTAATAAGCTATTGGATAAGGAGCTGTCCGAAAGTGAAGACCAGCTCAGTCAGACTGCGCATATTGATGCAGGTGAGGCATCTAAAATTCTTTCGCGGTATGTGGCTGAAATCATAGAGAAGGGGCTTGATTATGTCCACGACAAAGGCGGAGATGTTAAAAAGCAAATCCAGCTAATTAATCGAATAGTCTCAACTATAATCTCTGAAACAGACGAGACAGATTTTAACGAGTTGTCAGTTGCAGAGCGCGCAGAACAACTTCTAGCACTCCTTAATAAAAAAGATAATATATTAGCGGTCAATGAAAAGGCAGAAATAGTTCGTCCGGAAACTTCGATTGCTCAAAGCTCGCTTTTTACTGGGGCAATTAACGAACCGCAAATGTTTAACGAATTAAATAAGGAAATTGTTTCAAGCGATAGAATTGATATGCTTGTTTCCTTTATAAAGTGGAGCGGATTGCGGCTTATTATTGGCGAGTTGAGAAAATTTACTCAACGTGGTGGAGAACTTCGTATAATAACAACTTCGTACATGGGGGCTACAGACATAAAAGCAGTAGAAGAGCTTAGTAAGCTTCTCAATACCAAAATTAAAGTCAGCTACGATACAAAGCGCACACGTCTTCACGCAAAAACTTATGTGTTTTATCGTGAAACGGGCTTTACGACAGCTTATGTTGGCTCTTCCAATCTCTCAAATGCGGCAATTTCTTGTGGATTGGAATGGAATGTTAAAGTCACTAAAAAAGATTTGCCTGAGACCATAGATAAAATTAAGGCAACATTTGAAAGCTATTGGAATTCTAATGAATTTGAATATTACTCGGAGACACAGAAGGTCCGCCTTGCGCACGCGTTGAAAGCTGAAAAATTCTCAGATAGCAATAATGCGAAATTTTATACTTTTGACATATCGCCTTATTCGTATCAGCAAGAAATATTGGACAAGTTGGAGGCAGAGCGAACAATTCGGGGGCACTTTCGTAATCTTATTGTTGCAGCGACGGGAACCGGGAAAACAGTTATTTCTGCGTTTGATTACAAACATTTTAAAAAACAAAATCAGAATAAAGCTTGCAAATTATTATTTGTTGCTCACAGGGAAGAAATACTTGAGCAAAGTATAGATACCTTCCGCGGTGTTTTGAAAGATGCGAACTTTGGAGAGTTGTTTGTTGGTAATCATAGACCTGATAATATTGACAATTTGTTTATATCAATTCAGACATTTAACTCACAGGATTTTACAACTAAGACGAATCCAAACTTCTATGATTATATAATTGTCGATGAATTCCATCATGCGGCAGCTCCTACTTATCAAAAGCTACTTACATATTACAACCCTAAAATACTGCTTGGACTGACCGCTACGCCTGAACGTATGGATGGGAAAAATATGTTGGATTACTTTGAAAATCGTATTGCCGCCGAAATTAGGCTTCCTGAAGCAATTGATAGGAAGTTGCTTTGTCCGTTTCAATATTTTGGCGTTTCCGATATCGTTGACCTTGATGAGTTAAAGTGGAGCAGAGGCGGTTACGATAAAACAGAACTATCAAATATCTATACAATAAATGAAGGAACTGCAGTGCGTCGTGCCGACTATGTAATTGCTTCTATTTTGAAATATGTAACAGATATAGACGAAATTAAAGGACTTGGATTTTGTGTATCAATTGAACATGCAAAGTTTATGTCGGATTATTTTAATAATCACAATATCCCTTCAATGTACCTTGTAGGCAACTCGTCAGATGAAGATAGAAAGAATGTAAGAAATAAACTTGTAAACGGAGAAATTAAATTTATCTTTGTCGTTGACATCTATAATGAAGGCGTAGACATTCCCGAGGTTAATACAGTCTTGTTCCTTCGCCCCACTGAGTCGTTGACAATATTCTTACAGCAGCTCGGACGCGGCTTACGTATTTCCGACGGTAAAGAATGTTTGACGGTACTTGATTTTATTGGGCAAGCAAATAAGAGATATAATTTTGAGGATAAATTTGCGGCGCTTTTATCTAATACTACTCGTAGTATTCAGCGAGAGATAAAGGATGGCTTTGTTTCTGTTCCTAAGGGTTGCTATATTCAACTCGAAAAAAAAGCGCAGAAGTACATTTTGGAAAATATCCGAGCTTCGTTAAATTCGAAGAATGGTTTATTGGCAAAAACTAAAACATTTGAAGATGAAAGCGGTTTAAAGCTTTCGCTAACAAATTATGTTCATTATCATCATATTGATGTGAGGACAATTTACAATAAAAAATTAACATTTTATTCAATGTGTGAAAGTGAAGGGGTATGGCAAACAGCGGACCACATTTTCGATGATCCATTTAGAATTCTCTTTCATTTTTGTTGTGTTGATTCACTTAAATGGATTGATTTTGTTTTATCTGAGTTGCAAAATGGGAAATTTAAGGAGTTGAATTCTTATAATGAAGAACAACAATTAATGGTTAAAATGTTATATTCCTCAATTTGGGCTAAGACTCCTAAAACAGAAGGATTTATTGATGAAATAGAAGCGCTTAACTTTTTATTTAAAGATAAATACTTTATTGAAGAATTAATTGAGCTGCTCTGCTTATGCAAAGAAGATGTTAACATTGTTGGGCGCAATCATGAATTGAATTATATTTGTCCATTAGAAGTGTACTGTACTTATACCCGCGATCAAGCACTCGCCGCATTAGGCTTCAGCGAGGATTATACTGTTTCGGAAGGCGTCAAATATTTAAAAGATAAAAATACAGATGTACTGTTTACAACATTGAATAAAACAGATAAGTTTTATTCTCCAACCACAGCGTACAATGATTATTCAATCAACGAAAAATTATTTCATTGGCAAAGTCAAAGTACAACATCTGAAACTTCTTCAACTGGACGAAGATATATTAATCAAGATAATAGCAATAACAATATTTTGCTTTTTGTGCGTGAACAAAAGTCGGACAAATTTGGCCCGCAGCCATTTATTTTTCTTGGTAAAGTACATTATGTTAAGCATGATGGGAGTAAACCTATGAATATAGTTTGGCAACTGGATAATAATATACCGGCCAAGTTTTTATCAAAAACAAATAAATTAATTTTGGGATAAACATATGAGAATAGTAGACTTGTTTTCTGGGGCCGGTGGGTTAACATTCGGGTTTTATTATAAATTAGAGAACGGTAGATTTGTTCCAACCACAAATGAATTTATATTTGCAAATGAATTTGATAAACATGCGGCAGCAGCCTATAAGAAAAACTATCCTGATATAAATATGATTGTTGGTGATATCCGTGAAGTTCTAACTGATGAATTAATTAGAGAAAATATAGGTAATGAGGAAGTTGACTTAATTATAGGTGGGCCACCCTGTCAATCGTTTAGTACGGTTGGTAAGAGAATGTATGATGAAAAAGCGAAGCTCTTTTTAGAATATTTAAGAATTCTTAAAATGGTAAGGCCCAAAATGTTTTTATTTGAAAATGTTAAAGGGTTACTATCAATGAAGGAAATTTATTACAAAACAGATGAAAATGATAAAATAATAACTGAAGAAAAAATTGTGGGGCATAAAAATGGTAGACAAAGAAAGATACAAGTTCCTGTATTTGATCATTATGGGGATAAAATTTTAGATGTTATAAAAAAAGAATTCGGACAAATTGAAGAAGGTCTTGGTTACGACATAAAAGAACAATTGGTTAATGCAGTTGACTTTGGTGTTCCTCAAAACAGAGAAAGAGTTATAATAATTGGGATACGTAAGGATTTAAAAATATATTTTCCGGAATTTAAGGGCATAATTAATAAAAAATATACTATTAAAGATGCGATTTCTGATCTGCCAGAAATTGGGGAAGGGGAGAAAGAAGAAAAATATGCTTGTAAACCACAAAATGAATATCAAAAATTAATGAGGGGGAATAATAGAAAGTTAAGAGATCATAGTTGTGGAAATTACGGTGAGAAAATTAGAACCGTAATACAGCATGTAGAACAAGGACAAGGGCGCGATGAGTTCAATTCGTTAGTAGATGCTGGGAAAATTGATAGAAAGTATTATTTAACTTCTGGCTATAAAAATACATATGGTAGACTTGAGGAAAACAAGCCGTCCACTACTATAACGAATAATTTATCTACACCTTCAGGTTTGAGATGTATTCATTATTTACAAAACAGAGCTTTGACATCACGAGAAGGGGCAAGAATACAGTCATTTCCTGACAGTTTTAAATTTAAAGGTAATAGAACGCAAATAAATATGCAGATAGGTAATGCTGTTCCGCCATTAATGGCAATGTCATTAGCGAGGAATATTGAAGAGGTTTTAGGAGAAAGGATAAATGATACAGAATAGTAGTAATCAAATATTTTTCAATTTTTCTTATTTAGCTTTAAAGCTATTGGGGAAGAATATGTATTCAAGCGCATGGAATGCAATATCTGAACTTGTTGCAAATGGCATCGATGCTGGTGCGAAGAAAATTTATTTGTATATTGATATGTCAGATAAAGAGCATTCTATTGTTGAAATTTTAGACGATGGACAAGGAATGAGTTATAACGATTTGGCAAGCAAGTATGTATGGATAGGGAGGAACAAAAGGGCAACAGGAGATGTAACAGAGGAGGAAAGGTCACAACTCATGGGGCGTAAAGGCGTTGGTAAATTGGCTACGCTTTATCTGTCAGATCATTTCAAAATTGTAACGAAAAACAATGTGGAAACATCTGCATGGAGTCTTGATATTAGAAATGTGAAAGATGAAGATTCGCCTTGTCTAATGAGAATAGATAATAATGTCCAATTTGAAAATTTTTCGCTTTTTAAAGAATTTGATTCTGGTACAGCTTTGATCCTAGAGGATGTGGATATGAGAGGTATCGGTGTCCAAACATTAGAGGGCTTAAAAGCAAAACTGGCCGATTATTATTTGTTGGATGAAGTTGGAAGTAAAATTTTTGTTGCTGTCAAAGAAAATTGTAATTCAAAATATATCTATGATGAAGTATTAAAAAATAACAGTTTTAAGAATTTCTCCGCAATTTTTTCTACAGACATAAGTGTTATTAAGACAATAGAATCTTCAGACGGCATCTTTATGCCTTCAGCAATAGAGAAGATAGCTAATAAAAAACGCAAGGTTAAGGTATTTAATAATCATGAATTCACAATTTCAGGAGAAGATTTCTTTTGTGATGAAAAAGGTAATAAAACCAAAGAAAAATTAAAGTATAATTTAAGTGGTTGGATTGGGATTCATAGTTCAATTAAAGCTAGAGATGCGAGACGTAACGATGAAAACTATATAAAGAATAAGGCATACTCACCAAATGCCCTAAGATTATATGTAAGGAATAAATTAGCAGTAAATAATCTTATGACTTATGTTAAAAGCACGCAAACAATGAGTAATTATATCGAAGGAGAGATATCTTTTAATTTGTTAGATAATGACTTGTTGCCAGATATCTCTACCTCCAATAGAGAGGGGTATCCTATTGAAGATGAACGTGTACAGTTGCTTTTAAAGATATTAGAACCTATTTTAAAAGCATTGTATTCATCGAGAATTAAATTAGGACAAGATATCACAGAGGAAGAAAATACATTCATTTTGGAACAGCAAGCGATAAAAGAAGCTGCGCGCAGAAGGGCGGAGTTAATTGCACAACAAGCTTTGGCTGCGCAAAAAGAAGCTGAAGAAAAAGCTAAAAAATTATCGGAAGAAAACGAGAAGTTTAAAGACAGAATTGTATTCTTCGAAAAAGGGTTCAAAGGGTCAGGAGAAAAATATAAATTAGGAATGCATCTGGGTGTTAATTTTGCAAAAGAAATTAGAGGTACAGTATTAGATTTGTTTGAATATTTAGAAGATATAGAAGACAAAGAAAAATTTAACTCTACAATAATGGCGATTGATCGTAATGCAGAGAAAATAGAAAAGATGCCTGAATATATTGATGATGTTAAATTTTCTTTAAATTCACAATTTATAACTTTAGATGTGGTGGATTTTATCAAGCAATATCTTGAAACAAAAAACACAACAAAACTTAAATGTAGAATCAACAATACGGGGGTAACATTAATTAAAAAAGCCGATTTTGGTTCATTAATAATGCTTGTTGAAAATATTCTTAGTAATTCTCGCAAGGCGGAAGCAAAAGAATTATATTTTGATGCATACAAAGAAGGTACAAAAATAGTTTTGGATTTTCATGATGATTCTCAAAGTGGCTTAAATAGAAAATATTGGAAAAACCCCAATTTAATTTTTGAATTGGCGGAAAAAACGGGGTATCAAGGATTTGGTATTGGTTGTTATCAAATTAAAGAAATAGTTAAAGAATTAGAAGGAAGTATTGAGGCAGTAGCAATTAAAGAGACGGAATCAAAAATGAAACTTATACAAAGGATGACTTTCGAGGATGAGCAAATTTAAAATATTGTGGATAGATGATTCAGATAAAAAATGTAAACGTGAAAGACTTCTTGTTAAGGAGTTTATTAAATCATTAGATTTAGCTCCAGAAATTTATTGTATCAATGAAATATCGAAAGATAGTATCGAGAAAGAGGACGGTATAATAAATAGAGCATTATCTTCAAGGGATTATGATCTGCTTGTAATTGATTTCCTATTATCAAAAGATGTATTGGGTAGCGATATAATTAATGAAGTAAGGAACAAGAAGAAGATTTATACTGATATAGTTTTTTACTCTAGTTCAAAAGATGACATTACGAATGCGGTAAAATTAAGCTATGAGGCTGAATCCGCTTATGATTACTTTGATGGGATTTATGTCGCACCAATGCAAGAAGAATGGTTTATGCAGAAGATGCAATTTGTAATAAATAAAATTGTAAACTCATGGTTTAGCCCTAATGCTTTGAGAGGAGTTATTCTTGATAAAACGAGTAAAATAGAAAATAATGTTTGCGAATTGATTGGCTCATATTATCAAACTAAATTACCGGAAATTATAACTTTTTTAAACCAGAAAAAGGAAAATGTATATAGAGCTGTTCATGATAAATGGGAAAAATTAGCTATTGCCAAGGATCCTATTCAAGAAATAATAAGTGATCCGTCACAATATAATTGGAATTTAAAAAAGCAGATCTTTGATTTGTTAGTAGAGAACGATTTGCTACATATAGATGAGGAAGTGGCCAAAGCAATTGATAAGATTTTCGTAATTAGGAACACACATTTTGCGCACAACAAGGCTAAAATTAAAGATGGAAAAATTGAAATTGATGTGAATGGTAAGATCGAAATATATGATGATAAAAGGATAGGGGAATTAAGACATACAATACAAATTGTAGAAGAATACTTTGATAACGCTAGAAAAAATTTACATAAATAGATATCAAAGCATAAAGGAATTTGCAAAGGTTGAGGATAAATATTACAGCAATAGTATGATTAGAAAGACATACTTTGAAACAGGGGAAGCACTATATAAACTTAGTGGTTATTCAAGTTTTTTGCAACAGCGATTAGAGGCTTGTATTGAAGCTGCTGAGGATGGTTATTATTTTTTAAGTGTTTTAACTTTATTGAATATGCTTGAAGACACTTTAAAATCCTCATTGGATAATTATGACGATAATTTTAATGTTATAGCAAAGAACGCTTTTGAGCTAAATTTTTTAACAGCGATAGAATATTCTTTTATTAGCTTTGATAACAATAGTTTGCGTAAATTTAGAAATTGTATTGCACATAAAAATTTATCGACAATGTATCTGCAATTTTCAATGGAAGAACTATTATATCCGCTTTCTGAGGAAGAAACATATAAGCATTTTTATGATAAATATTCTGAAATAATTATCAACCTAATTCTTAAAATTGCGGCAAAAAATAGACAATACAATATTTGTGTTGATAGATTTCTTAAAAATAATGCTTATATAATTCGTCAGATCTCTATACCGTATTTGTTAGAGCTAAAAGGTTATCTAAGGAATTATGCTGATAATGTCAATCAATCAGAGTCCGACATCATTAGATTGCTTGATAATAGCTCAGACGCTTTTATGATTAATGCAATATTAAAATGCAACTTAACTGTATTGGAAGTCGACAAAAATAATTAATTAAAATTTCTCGCCGTTAAAATATAACCTACAATGGCGAGGATATTTTATTATAAGAGTATAGTTACTAGTTTCGGAGAAAAATATAATGACTATAAAAGAACAAATAGAGAAAGAAATTGGAAAAATTTATAATAAGTATTTGCATTCGGCTGAAGAAATAGTAAGTGATTATAACCGCGAAGAGTCATTGCGAAAAGACTATGAAGGGCGACAAATTTATGAATTGTTACAAAATGCTGACGACGAAGCGGAAGATGTCGACGGAGACGTTTTTATAGAATTGGATGGGACGAAACTAACAATTAAAAATACAGGTACTCCGTTTTCATTCAGGGGTATAAAATCTCTTATGCACCCCAACGCAAGTCCTAAACTTGTAAATGAAAATAAAATAGGCAATAAGGGGCTCGGTTTTAGGGCGATATTGAATTGGACTGATTCTATAAAAATTTTGACCAAAGATTTTTGCGTTGAGTTTTCTAAGGATTATGCTAAATCGTTTTTCAAGAAAATTACGGAAGAAAACAATGCTTTGCTTCCCGATATAAAGCTACTCACCAAACAAGATTTCCCCATATCCCTTCTTTCTTGTCCCCGCGTTCTTGACGAAGATGTTTTCCCTGACGATGGATATGATACTGTTATAGTCTTTGATTGCAACGAAAAATTAATCGAAGAAATTAAAAACGAAATACAGGGGTTGACATTAGAAGAACTTATATTTTTAAAAAACCTTAAGACTATACATATCAAGACAGAAGATATATATCGCACAATAGAAAAAATTGAAATTAATGACGAAGTGTTTTTAAGAGAAAAGGACGAACTTACTGGAACAGAAGAAGAAAGAAATTGGAAAATATTTAGAACTCAAGGGGAGATAGAGATTGAAGAAAAGCTTAAAACATATAAGTTTATAATTGCATATAACGAAAAATATGATAACAGAAATAACGTGCTTTATTCGTATTTCAAGACCGATGTCAAAATGCCGTTCCCGGCACTTATTCACGGCACATTTGAACTGTCAAGCGATAGGAATAACTTAATTAAGGGTAGTGAAGTTAATAAAATTCTTATTGAAAAATTGGTTGATTTTATGATCGAGACGGCGGTTAAGATATCCCTTGATTCGGGTGAGTGTGGTTATGCCCCGTTGCAATTGCTAACTTCAGATTTGAGTTCTTTTACTCTAGATACTTATTATGATTTTAATTATATATTAGGCAGTAAGCTGAGGACGGCAAAAATATTGCCTACAATAAGCAACGCATATTTGTCAGTTGAAGATAGACCCAAATATTCAATTTCTGGATTTGAATGTACTGTTAATTCGGAAAAATTTCCCGAGCTTTTAAAAAATGAACCCGCCGGACCTATAAGAGCATTTATACAGAATCTTAATTTGGGGTTTTATAGCCAAAGCGAACTATGCAATAGGATTAATAGCGACTTAGATTATTATTCTTTAGAAGACAAATGTGAACTTATTAGCTGTTTTAAAGATGAATATAAGTATCCCAATGGCGATATTGGTGCGCCATATTTACTTGTTGACATAAAAGGTAACGCTATTTGCGATAAAGAAAAAGTATATCCATTAAGTGGAGGCAAGACGTTTGTTGGATTGCCAGACTGGGTAAAAATCCATTTTTTAAACGATAAGATGGAGCAGTTGCTGCGTAAAGAATTTAAAATATCTGGGCAAGATGATGTAAGCGTAAGGCAGTTTGCTCAATCTATGTCATTATTTAATGTTGATGAATACAGTTTTGAAAAGGTCTTAAGAAATTTAAACGGACAAATTGCCTCCGAAGACTTATCGATTGACCATTGTCGAGAAGTATTATTTTGGCTATACTCGTGTTATAAAAATGGGAATAAATTTCCTGGCGGTCTTAAAATAAAGGTACTTGGTCGAAACGGAAACTTACTTAATGCTTCCGAGTGCTATTTCGGTAAGGAGTACAAAAATGTAATTGGCGAAAATGTTCTTGCGACAGTTACGGGCAATTTTATTGCTGATGCGGATACATTAGGGCTTGGAAGTGAAACGGAAAAAAGTGTTAAAGAATTTTTAACTTGGTTGGGAGTAAGAAAATATCCGAGAGTAATCTATAAATCAATAACAGGTGATGAGAGAAGCTCGTTTGATAAGTATCATCAGGAAATATCAAGCGAGTATATTTGCGATAATGGTGAAAGTTATAAATGGGAAGAATTTAGCATTTCCGAGTGTAAGGCAGCAACTTTTGAGCATCTTGATGAAATTTTAGCTAATTCCAACTTTGAGGATATTGTAGCATGGTTTATCTCAGATAATAGAGTTCAGGAAATGTTGGTAATTGATGAAGAAATTTATAAAGGCTCGTATATAAAGGGCAAAAAGTTGAGTCAATATAGTTTAAGAACGGTTAGTCCTAACAATATGCGTTCTTATTTTCTGTGGCGATTAAAAAGTGTTAATTGGGTAAGATGTCGCGATGGGAACAAGTATGCTACAAGCAAATGTTGCTTCACTGATTATGGAATATCTCCTCTGGTAGTTGTTCCTGAGTATGATTTAACAATATTTAAAGAATTAGTAGGTAACAGGGCAAAACGTCAGGTTGATGATGTTTTGAGTAAATCCGGAGTGGCTGACAGTATTTGCGATATGGATAAAAGGACGATATTTCGTATTTTATTGCAATTACATGAGGTCGATACGGATTGTACAAAAGGAAGCAAAATATATAATGAGCTGATTAAACAATTAGAAAATATTGATAAACTTTCGTACGGGAACACTGAATACTCTGAATTTGTTCGCAGCGGTAAAGTTTTATGTAAGCATAACGGCGAAAAGGCATATATGCCAATAAAAAGTGTGCGTTATACAGATAATAAAATTTTTAGCGGTGAAATCTTAAAAAAATTTAATATGCTTTGCGTTAATGCGCGAAGCGGTGAGGGCAAGGTTGAGAAAATACTCGGCGTTTTACCGTTGAAAAACGTAAATATCTCTCTGGCGGGAGAAGTTATAAAACATCCATGCAATGCTGATTTTCAGGAAATTTATAAACAGTTTTTACCTTATGTTTATGCCTGTAGGTTGATGGTAGTAAAAAAGGCTCAGAAGGATTTAAAAAATCTTAAAAATACAAGGGTATTGTTGGTCAGTGAAATAGATATAAAATTCAGTTTTGGTGGAGAAGAATTTATTTCCAAAATTAATGATTTTGAAATAGCTTATATTACAAAGGATAATACGGCATATATAAAAGTACCCACCGCCTATAGCGATATCGAAAAACTCAAGTCAAATGTGATTGAATTCTCTGCAGCTGTTTCTGAGGTGGTTACAAATATTTTAGATGTTGATGGCGACAGGGAATTTTTCCGCGATATGTTTACGCGATCCAAGAGTGCTCGAGATTACATTATGCGTAATGACCGTGGAGATGAAGAGTTGATTTATCTCAAGCAGGCAATGGAGGAATTAAAAATAAAGTCGGATATTAAGTCTGATTTTTGGAGAATAGTTGCAGATTGTCTTGGCATTGGATACAAAGATGAAAGTGAAGCCGAGATACTTGTTAATGAAACTTTTGATATCGGTGAATGTAATATCGATTTTAGTAATATATCAAGCTTAAAGAGTTTAGATGTGATAGTTACCTTGTTCAATAAATTGGATATTGATATTGATGAGTACAATATAAGAGCAATTAATGAAATAAATCTTATTCCGTATTGGAAGAGGCGATTTATAGATTTAAAACTTACTATTAAAAATAAGTATTATAGCTATCTATACAAGCTTGGTGTGAATAAGGAAGTATCCATCGAGGAGTTCGTATCTTTGCTTAGTAAGTATTCTTTTACCGATGCACCTTTTGTAAATAGCGTAAAGGAAGATATTTACAAAAAATTTAATAACCTTTTCGGAGTGTCAGTGGATGAACTTAATACGATTCAAACTGCTGATAAAAAGGTTCTTGATGCAATGAGCGGCAGTTTAGATTTGATGCGGACTGCGGAGCTTTTAGGACGAGAGGATGAGTTGGAGCAGCAAAATGATTCTCAGTCATTAGATGACAACTCGGAAGAATGTGAGCAAGACGATGAGCCCGAAGATAAAAAGGTGAATAATATTGAGCCCGCTAATATTGGGAGAACGGAGTTTGAACCTAAAACGCATTATGATGGGAAACCGCGTGGTGGATTTCGTGCTGAAGATTTACAGAAAACAAAGTTGCGGAATGGACTATTATGCGAGAAAGCTGTATTAGAAAAACTACAAGAAAAGTACAAGGCAAAATGGGTTTCTGGTTATTCCAAGGAGTATGGTAATCCGGAAGGTAGTGATGATTACGGTTACGATATTGAATATGTTGACGAGAGTGGTGAAGTTATTTTTGTTGAGGTTAAATCATCTACTTCGGATAAAATTGAATTTTCTATGACGCAAAATGAAATTGATGTCGGAAGAGCCAATAAAAATCGATATAAGGTTATATTCGTAAATTCTGGTGCGAACCCATTAGTGCCTTTAGATCTGGGGTATATTTTCGATTTTGATGAAGGTGAAGAATTGTTTGACAACTCAAAATTTGCAATTAAAGCAAAGGAATATATTTTATTGACTAAAAAAAGATAGGCGATATAAATAAGTCTTTTTATTTTTCACTTGGGTTTATTACAGAATCGCTATCAGTGATAAAAATTTTTTTAAAAGTGTTAAGTTGAAAAATAGCTTGTCCTATACAATAATACAAAATTAAAGGAGAGCACAAATGCAGGCTAAAATTTTTTGTAGGACAGTGGCAAAGGGCAAGCAGGCGTTCTATATGACTGTAAATGGACAAAAGTATTTTCTCTTTACGCAAGACTATCGCGTAAGCAATAAAGAATACTTTCAAAATGGAGTTAGCATTTCTGAAATCAACAATTACAGCGGGGTACATAGTACGGCAGTGAGGAAAACTTTGGATAAGTTGCCTACATATATTCGATACGTTGAAAAAGAATTCGGCGTAGCGATTTACGAAAAGACGAAACAAGCCCGCCAAAAGAAAAATCATAAGGCGTATAAAAGAGAAAAGTTTTTATGGCAGCACCTTGATTGGGAAGTTGCATAACGTTTGATTAACCGGAGGTAAATGAATTGAAAATCATATTCAGCAATCTTCCTATGAAAAAGGAATTGCACGCATTTAATTACAAGGCAGACGGTAACATTACTATCGAGTACGACGGGGAAGTTATCTTTCCCGTCAATTCGGTACTTGCAAAAACAATGAAAAAGGGTGAGAAGGTAAAAGTAGTCCTTCTTTCCAAAGTGGATATCGAAGGTAACAGCGCAATCAACGCAGGGATATTCCAGAAAGAGCTTAACAACATAAACCGTAGTATTGGTGCGGATATAGAATATATTACGCTCACAACGCCGTTTGAAGAAACACGCGGAGTTCACGAAACACTTCTTCGCGATATGATCGGTAAACTCGAAAATGGTGCGGAGATTATCGGCGATGTAACTTATGGCCCGAAGCCGCTTCCCATAATCATGTTTGCCGTTATGAACTTTGCTGAAAAGTTTTTCTCGGCAAAAATCAAAAATATAGTTTATGGAAAAGTTGATTTTATAGACGACGGAAGCGGAACCGGCAAAACGAAGCCGGTTAACCCCGTACTCTATGATTTAACTCCATTATATTATCTTAATTCCGTAACCAACGCTATGGAGTATAAAACCTCTGAAGAAGCGTTAAAAGCACTTGACGTATTGCTCGAATTATAAGGAGCTTTACGATGTTTACACGAGAAGAGTTAGAAAATTTAATAAACAATTCTCCGCTCTTTAACGTTGATAAGGACAGCAATCCCGAGCTTTATAAAACGGAAAAGTATGCGCTGTTCACGCTTATTGCCGACTATTATCGGTCGTATATTTTTCCGTACAAACCGTTTGAAGATTACAGCTTAACGCTTATGGAAACCGCTACGGAATGTTTAAAATATTACGACGGGGCAAAGGGTGAATTTTTACATCTTTTCAACAAAGCAATGAAGCGGGATTTAGGCATTGCAAAAGCAAAGGAGCTTATTGAAACGCATAGGAAAGGGATAAAACTTTCGGCTTATGACGAGCGGATGGTTCGCAAAGTAATATCGCTGGCAAACAGCAAAAACTTGGATATTCACGATAGTGCAGTTCAACACAAAATAGCTATTGCGTTGAGCATAAGTGCGGACAGAGTTGCCGAATTAATTAAATTAAACGACAACGCGGTTGCGGTTTCGGCTACGTTAACGAACGACGACGGTGACGAAGTTGAACTGTTTGATTTGCAGGCGGATAAAGTCGATACGCCAGATAAAGCGATTATTTCAAAGGATGGATTACAAGAGCTTGTCAAGCAAATTGATGCAGTATTTCAAACTGTGCAGGAAAGGCAAAAGAAGTTGCTGTCTTTGTTGCTTACGATAGAGCTTGTAAAGGCACTTGATTATGATTTTAAGGCAATCGTAAATCTGTTGCAAATATACACTTTTTTCAATAAAGAAATTTTAGATTGGTATGATAAGAACGGAGACATTCCCACGGCGAAACAAATAGGTGATATTTGTGGGGTGTCGGAGCAAAGCCTCAGCCGTACATATAAAAATTTCAAAGAAAAGTTGAAGAAAAACTGTTAAGTGCAGTGGAAATAAGTTCTATATAAATGCAGAAGAACAAAACAAAGGAGTACAAATGGTTTTAAATCTTAAATTAACTTACGCACCTCATTTGAACGAAGAGAATCGCGCACACGACCGTGAACTTATTGACGCAGTCAACGACGGCTTGACGCATTCCGTAAAGATTACGACGAATAAACTGCAAATTGAAAGAGACAGAAAAGATCAACGCAGTATCAGTGCGATAAGGGGTGTAAAACTAATTTATCAGATGGCGCGTGGCGGCTGCCTGATTTTGATGGGGAATTTAAGCTGTTCTTTCAGACAACCTTACGGCGGCGAGTTTTTCGTTACCAAAACGGCCGTAGAAGAAAATCGCAATTTCAAAGAAGTGGAAGGCGTTGACGCGGATATAATTTTTACGAATTATCCTACGGGCATACAAACGATGCAGACATATCTTGCAATGCTTGCCGAATCCCCCAATCTGGTATTTAACTTGTCGCAGTTTGATGAGTTTATGGAGATTTTCGGGTTCTATAAAACTCTTTCGGGTGAACTGAACAATAATGTTACTTATCGCGTAGAAACGGTGTCTAATCCTTATTACTTTGTATCGATTGACGAAAAAGAAATCGAACCAGATGAAGAAAATGCTGTTAAGAATGCAAATGGTATCGTTATAGGCTATATACTTGAAGTATACAAATTTGAACAGCTTTCAAGCGAGTTGCAGGAAAAGGTAAGGCAGCTTGTAGATATCCGTGTAAGGGGTACGGATAAAGAACTGAAAAAGATAAGAAGTTTTTCGGACAACCTGTTTTTAAGCGACGAGTACGACGTGCGGGAAGAGGCAATCAGACAGCTTGTCAGCTTTGATTTGGTAAATTTGCGCAAAGAAGACGGTTTTGTCGTTCTTATGGGTGAATATTCTTCGACCAATAAGTTTAAGTATTTGCACCTGTACGATATGGGGCAAAAAGTCAAGCTTGAATCAATTGATAATTCCTTGCGATTAATCAATCAGGGCGCGTCAGGTGCGGCATCTGAACTTTTGGAATATATTATAGGTTCAAAAGAGATGCCTACGACGCAAAGAAGGATAGTTACCGAAACCAAAAAGAAATATATCGAGAGGCTTGACGATTCACAAAAGCAGGCTTTTTTGATGGCAACGGACGGTTCGCCGGTAAGTCTTATTAAGGGGCCTCCCGGAACAGGTAAAACATATGTAATTAACGCCATTGTTCAATACATAACCAAAGAGCTTAAAGAGAAGGTGGTTATTTCTTCGCAGACTCACGTTGCAATCGATAACGTGCTCGACGAGCTGATGGAAAACTACGACTTGATTATTCCCAACAGAATAACCAACCGCAGGAATAAATATTCCGGCAATGAAATAGACGTTACGCTTTATAAAACGTGGGCTAAGCGTTTCTCGGAGCATAACGAAAGATGCTCATCAAAACGGCTTGCTGATGCTATTGCCGCCGATATGAACCGTTTTGGCGGAGAGAAAAGATTCAAGTATTCGGAATCGGTTGACGCGTCGGAGTATTCGGTTATCGGTGCGACGACAACGACGAGTGCTATAGGCGGTAAAAAGGGACTGGAATTGTTGAAGGGCTACGATTGGCTAATTATCGACGAGGTTTCAAAATGTCCCATAACGGAAGTATTGAGATATCTGCCTTACGTTAAGAACATAATTATGGTGGGCGATGATTTCCAGCTTGCTCCTTTGCTCGAATTTACTAAGGAAGAAGTACAGGAGTTGCCTTCTTATGACGAAGATATGTTTGAGAAGCTGAAACAAATATACGAGCAGTCCGTATTTGCCAAAACGCTTAAAAAAGCCGAGCAAGTAGGTAGGTTAGTTACGCTTAATGTAAATTACCGCTCGGTTGAACCTGTGCTTAACGCTTATAATATTTTCTACGACAGACATCTTATTAATATGCGTGAAAAAGTTAAAACGCAGAAAGTGGCCTTTTCTGATAAGCTACCGATGTTCAACGCAAAAGATATATTCTTTGTAGACGTTAAAAACGGCAAGGAAGCGAAGGAAAATACGTCGAGATATAACGTTGAAGAATTGCGTGCAACAGCGGATATATTAAATGATTTAATGGAAAACACTTTAAATCCCACAACTGTTTCCGTATCGGCAATATTCCCGTATGCTGCACAGATTGAAAAATTTCAAAGATCGTATCTGGACTTGATTAATAAGGCGAAGAAGCATTTTAAGAGTTTTGAAATCGATACGGTAGACGCATTCCAAGGCAGAGAAACGGATATAGTACTTGTTAATACGGTCGTTACCGACACTTCGCAAAGAAATTTTCTTAACGATTTCAGACGAATAAACGTTTCAATGAGTCGTGCAAGGGACAAGTTGTTCATTTTCGGAAATCCGTTTACTTTGGCGCAAATCGAAATGCAGATAACGGGCGGCAACAAACGCAGGTATTTAGGCGACATAATCGAAGATATTAAGCGTTACGGACAAATGATTACTTTTGACGGAGGTGTGAAATATGAGCTTGCGGGTAAACCTAAAATTAAAATTATCTAAAATAATCAAACGAATTACGGTTAAATACAATACTTTTGAAAAAGCCACCTATGACGAATATTTAATTGCAAGCCTTGTTTTGCGCAGCAAGTCGGAAGACGAAGCGTTTAAATATATTGATGAAATAACAGGTGCCGGCAGTTTAAATCCACACTTTAAAAGACTTTACGAAGATATTTCTTCATTTTCAAAAGAACAGCTTGAACGGATTATGGAAAACTCCATGTTCCCCGTTCTGAAAATTGACGACAGTAACCGCTACGATTACTATCCGCAATTAAATATTTCTGTTTTTCAAAAACGGATTTATGAGGGCGATATTGCCGAAAGGAAGAACCTTGCCGAGCTGCTGTATATCAAAGAAGAGATTATTGATTTAAAAGTTCAAAATGTTAAAGCCCTCGATAAGCCTGAGCCGTATTATGTGGAGTTTGCCAATGACGGAAATATTGCCGTAAGGCTGCTTGACAAAAACGTAAGTATTCCCTCCGAGCTTTTCGAGTCGCTATTGACGATTGAACTTGATTCGATAGCGAAATATAAAGGGACAGTACATAATAAAGTGGACGGCACGGGGTGGAATATTCTCAATAACTCCGTAGTAAATAATTTGTTTTCGACCAACAACTTTTATTATGACGATAACGGCGACCACTTATTTATAAGGAACGAAAATATTCGTCGCACGGAAGTTGCAAAAATGAGCGGTCTGTATATTTACCGCGAGTCAGTAATTCCTTACGAAGGCAATATTAAACTGTGTGAAAAAGTGCTGGACGTAATAAGCCGTAATAATAACTTTTCAATGTTTAAGCCGCAGCTTTTTGTAAAACTTTTGAGGAATATTGAAGATTATAAATCAGTTGAATACATAAACTCGTATTTTGCGGCTACCGCCGCATCAAGAGAGATTGCAATGCTCGTAATTGAATTGCTGAAAAGAGGCGTATTAAGCGGCTGGGGCGTAAAGGTTTTGGACGGTATAATGAAGTATTGCTCTAAGGACGAGTACTCTTTAGTTTACCGCGCTAACCCGGGTGTTGGATTTACAATAAATCAGCTGATACTCGTTGATAGAAATTTATTGACGGAAGCGCACAGGAAAGAGGTCGACGATTACTATGCAAATCTTAACAAAATGAAAGCTACGATACGGGATATAACCGGTGAAATTACAGTCAGCGGTTTGAGGGAAAACGTCAAAAAGCTTACGTCTGATGAGCAGACGAAGCGCTTTTCAAAACTTTGCAACGGTTTAATAGGGCACGTTAATAAAGACTTGGAAAATGCGGGCTTGAATGAAACGGAACAATGGCTTAAAGAGGCGCTTGAGTTAAGAGAACTTGGGACGGTAATGAAAAGAAAATTAGAGAAAATATCTTAATAAAGGAAAATAGCAGTGAAAGAAAAGTTTAAGCAACTTAAAGACTTTAAATGGCGGTTGTTTGCGTCACTTTGTGCACTTGCGCTCATTCCAGCAATATACCAAACAGTCAGAACACTTATTATTTCGTCTAACGGTGAAAGCGGCGTATTCGATATTATCGGACAAATGGAGTGGTTTGATTTAATCGATGAAACATTGAGAGCTTTTCTTATAATTCCGCTTTATTCGGTATTAAACAAGTTATTAAAGCACGATGAAGAAAACTTTGCAAAACATACCTTTAAGGTTGGCGTAATCGCTTTTGCATTATATATGCTATTTTCTATTGGGGTTTTAATTTACGGCTCTGTTTTGGTAGCCGCAATGAATCCTGCGGAAGTTGACCTTGCCACAACGAATCATTACTTGCAACTTGAAACAGTTGCTTTTATGGTTGGCATTTTGCCAAGTTTTTTCAACGTGGTTTTCGTTGTAGTAGGTAAAGATAAAAACGTATACATATTTTTGGGCGTGCAAACGGTATTGTCGATTATTGCGGACTTCTTGTTGATTCCTGCAATGGGCGTTTACGGAATAGCCGCTTCTAACATTATTGTAAACGCATTGCTTGCCGTTGTCGGCTTTTTGGTATTGCTTTTGCAAAAGCTTATCAAACCTGCTTGGTATAAAAAGAGCGACTTGCAGACGTTTAAAGAGTGGGGTAAAGTAGGCGTATTTTCGGGTGCGCAACAATTTATCGACAACCTTATATATGCCGTAATGATTGGCAAAATGGTAAATATGGTTGCCGAACAGGGCAATTATTGGATAGCAAATAACTTTATATGGGGCTGGATGTTAATTCCAATAATGGCATTGAGTGAAGTTATTCGCCACGACTGCAAGGACGGTTACCTTTCCTTAAAACAGTTTAATTATTATTTTATCGCTACTTGCGTCGTTTTGTTGTGGGCGGTTACAATTCCCTTATGGGCTCCGTTCTACCACTATGCCGAAGGTCTTGAAAATGCACACGAGATATTTTTGATTACAATTAAGCTTGCGCCGTTCTATATCGCCTATGCCGGTTGCGCTATTATCGACAATTATTTCGTTGGCACGGGTCACACCGTATACAATGCAATTAATTCGTTGATTATAAATCTTGGCTACTACGGTATTTTCTTTATTCTCTATCTTACGAACGCTATTGCTTTTACTATGGATGTAATCATACTGATGTTCGGTTTCGGTATGGTAGTCCATTTAATTGTTTCCATAATAGAAGAACGGCTTTTCTTTCGTAAATGTGAATTAAAAAGGCTACAAGCTGAGCAAGTTAATCAGGTATGAAGAGATTTAAAGAAATAAATTTGGAAGCGGGTATGCCCATAAGTGCTGATGCCCTTAAGCTGTTAAAATCAAGTATTGCAAATGCCAAGAGTGGAAATGTTGGGTGTTTGTACATTATCCACGGTTATGGCAGTAGCGGAAAGGGCGGAGCTATAAGAGAAAAGGGCAGGCAATGGCTCAACGCTCAGGTAAGAAACGGGACGGTTAAGACTGTGATAAACGGCGAAGATTTTGATATCTTTAATGCCAAGGCAAGAGAACTTAAAAGTACTTATAAAGAGTTAGAGCAACTTTCAAAAGTCTGCAATCACGGTGTTACTGTGGTTGAATTATAATTAAATTCAGATTTTACTGAATTTAATTTCAGTGAAAAAATAATTCAGTATAATTTTGTAATGCTTATTGTGAGCACATTAAAAGTAAAATGAGCCGTAATTGACGGCTCATTTTTTGTGAAAAAATTTGGGAAGTTTTGGGAAGTTGCTGATTTTAAGGATTTTGTAACAAACGGATTAAATAAGAAAATGATTGATTTTGGGGCGTTTTTAGCGGGTTTTCGGCTGAAAATGCCCTTATTTTTGTGGTTCTGAATAATAGTGATTTTTGACGCATATGCCTTAAAATCCTTCGGACGAGAGTCCGTGCCGGTTCAAGTCCGGCCACAAGCACCATAGAAGTTGGTCTATAAGTCTTCTGACTTATAGACCACTTTTTTCGCATTTTTGGAAAAAATAGGCAAAAAATGACTGATTTTCGGGGCAAAAAGGGCAAAAACCGCTCGTGTAAGTTTGTAACATTTACAGGGGCGGTCTTTTTTATGCCAAAAATGGCACGATGATTTTCGTTCAACACAGCTCTGCAAAGCTGACCTATATGCCCCTCGTTGTCAGACTTGAATGTATTGGAGTGTTGAAAATGTCCTAAAATCAGTACATTACATCATTTACAGATGTGGCGATTTCTGCTATAATAGAATTGCAAAATTCTAAAAAGGAGGTGTCTATATGTTTGGATTAAGACGACATAAGCCGTATATTACAAAAGAAGGCTATAAGCAGAAATACAAGCCGAGAAGTCCCGAAGCCCGAGAAAATGGTTACGTGGCTGTTCACCGTGATGTCGCAAGTCGGAAAATAGGAAGACCGCTGCGTGCCAATGAAGTAGTGCATCACCGTGATGGGAACAAGCTCAATAACCGACCGAGCAACTTGCAAGTTATGACTCGCAAACAGCATTGGAGAGTCCACCACCCTAAAAAGGTATAGGTAAAATTATGAACGGCTCAAAATCGAGAAAAATAAAGCTACTGAAAATATGGGAAATTCTAAGCCAAAATACAGACGAGAAAAATCCTATGCCAACGCCAGTGCTGATACAAAAACTTGCGGAATATGGAATTGAAGTAGACCGCAAGATTTTATACAGCGATATAAAACTGCTGAATGATTTCGGTTATGAAGTTATGTGTCAACGCTCTTCCAGCAACGAATACTATGTGGCTGACCGCAAATTTGACATACCCGAGATACATATATTGATGGATGCGGTCAAAGCCGCTGGTTTTATTACGGAAAAGAAAACTGACGAGCTGGTAAATAAAATAGCCCAGCTTGCAGGTAGCCAACGTGCTGAGGTTCTGACGCGAAATGTAGTGGAATTTAATACGACGAAAAGCGTCAACGAAAACATTTATTATTCGGTGTACGAGATAGCGTCGGCAATCGAAGAAGAGAAAAAGATAACTTTCACCTATTTTGACTATGATACGAAACGGCGGAAGGTCTACCGTAAGAAAAAGAGCGACCCGAGCCAAAATAGGAAATACACCGTCAATCCGCTTGCGACAGTCTTCTCAAACGACAATTACTATTTGATTTGCTATGACGATTGGTTTGGCAATCTCTCACATTATCGTGTTGACCGTATGGACGAAGTAACCATGCGGGATATACCTCTCTCGGATGCGGCGCAATCAAAGAAAGGCGATATCGTAAAGCACAAACAGCAACTATTCGGTATGTTTGGCGGGGAAACAGAGAAGGTTTCGTTTGAAGCCGATAAGGGGTTATTAGACGTTGTATTTGATTTTTTCAAATCGAATTTATGTGTCAGCGAAACGGCGGACAATAAAATCGTATTTACCGCCGACGTGCAGGTTAGTAAGCCGTTTATTGCGTGGTGCTGTTCCTTTGGAACAGGAATGAAAGTAACCGCCCCTCAATCGGTTATGGCGACGGTTAAAGAATACCTAGCGGAAACGATGGGACAGTATTGAAAAGGTTATTATGAAGAACATATTAGAAATGAAATTTAGTGATGCGATGATGTATGTTCGCAAAAAGTGTAAAGGCTGTAGCTCACGGTCGATACTTGCTGCAAGAACAAAAATATCATCCTGGCAAATCGCAGCGTTTGAAAAAGGCGAGAGCCTGCCTACATTAAAAGAGCTTGCTCTTATTTGTGAAGAATTGGACAGCCTGCAACTCAAGGAAATAGGTGAGCGTGAAATAGAGTATAAAAGAACACATCCCGATGTTAAAATCTGTTTTGCGGATAATACAACGTGCTGGAAATGCGGGCAGAAGATGTGTTCCGTTTATGGGTTAATAGACGGAAGTCCTATGTCGCCCGATTTTTTCAGTGACAGCATGCTAAAAATATCCAGAGAAAAAGGCGTGCTACTCGAAGACCGTGTAAGCGGGGTAACGGGCGAAACTCATTTGGTAAATGTTTGCCCTCATTGTGGCGCATTTATCGGAGAATTCTATTTGCATGATTTATGGTACGGAGAAACAGAAACCATACAAGTGGAAGATGTAGCGGAATTTATACGAGAGAAAGAATAAATGACAATTTTTATTGAAGTATTATCAACGATGTGGCAAGTTATATGGGGCTTGTTATCTGGAATGGGTAAAGCGGTGCTTGACAATTTACCCGCTTTATTAGAGCTGAAAAGATTTATGGGCTACTTTACTCCGTTGGGAATGATAGCACTCTATATCGGTGTGCCGACGGTAGTTGTAAGCATAGCTTACAAACTAATCAAAAAGTTTTTGCGCAGCAGATAATTGTGCTGGGCAGAACATTGCTTCCTTTGACTTTTGTGTGAAAATTTTATATAATATTATCAGGCGGTAAGGTTGCCGTGGTTGAAACAGGAGATAAGCAATGAATAAACAGCAGCTTGCATCTAAAATCTGGGAATCAGCGAACAAAATGCGTTCAAAAATCGAGGCTAACGAGTACAAAGACTATATCCTCGGTTTTATGTTTTATAAATTTCTTTCAGATAAGGAAATAGAAAGGCTTACTAAAGTAGACGGCTGGGCAGTTGAAGACCTCCCGTACCTTTCCGAAGAACATGCCGACGCAGTTTCCCATTGCCAAGCTAACCTCGGTTATTTCATTGCATACGATAATTTATTCTCCACTTGGCTGAATAAGGGGAAGGATTTTGACGTTTCCAATGTAAGAGATGCATTATCGGCATTTAGCAGACTAATAAGTGATAAGTGTAAAAAACTGTTTGAAAATATATTCAAGACGCTGGAAACGGGACTGAGTAAGCTCGGCGACAGCTCTGGCACGCAGACTAAGGCTATCAGCGAACTCATCCAGCTAATCAAAGTAATTCCTATGGACGGCAAGCAGGACTATGACGTGCTTGGGTTTATTTATGAATATCTTATAAGCATGTTTGCTGCCAACGCTGGCAAGAAGGCAGGCGAATTCTATACGCCGCACGAAGTGTCTTTACTTATGTCTGAAATCGTTGCCGACCATTTGAAAGACAGAGAGAGCATACAGATTTATGACCCTACCAGTGGTTCGGGTTCTTTGCTTATAAATATCGGTCATTCGGTAGCAAAACGAATGAGGAATAAAAATAACATAAAATACTTTGCTCAGGAACTGAAAGAGAATACATATAATCTAACGAGAATGAACCTTGTAATGAGGGGCATCCTCCCCGATAATATTTGCACACGAAACGGTGATACTCTCGAAGAAGACTGGCCCTATTTTGACGAATCCGATCCGAATAAAACCTATGAGCCGTTGTATGTTGATGCGGTGGTATCAAATCCTCCGTATTCGCAGGCTTGGGATCCGTCGGATAAGGAATCAGACCCGAGATATAAACGGTACGGCGTAGCTCCGAAGACGAAGGCTGACTATGCCTTTTTGCTGCACGATTTATATCACATTAAGCCCGACGGCATTATGACCATAGTATTGCCACACGGCGTATTGTTCCGTGGCGGTGAAGAGGAAAAAATCCGCACAAACCTTATTGAAAATAACAATATTGATGCAATCATTGGGTTGCCCGCCAACATATTCTTCGGTACGGGTATCCCCACTATTATTATGGTGTTAAAGCAAAAACGCACGAATACCGACGTGCTTATTATTGATGCGTCGAAAGGATATACGAAAGAAGGAAAGAACAATAAACTCAGAGCGTCCGATATAAAGAGAATTGTGGATGCGGTCGTTGCTCGTGAAGATATTCCTAAATTCTGTAAGAAGGTGTCTAGAGACACTATTCGCGCCAACGAATATAACTTGAATATTCCCAGGTACGTCGATTCATCCGATAAGGGTGAAACCTGGGACATATACGCCACCATATTCGGCGGTATCCCTTATTCTGAAATAGACGAGCTTGAGGAATATTGGGCAGCTTTCCCGTCGCTTAAAAAGCAGCTCTTTTCAGATGTGAATGGTTCATACGCAGCCGTGGCGACGGATGACGTTATAAAAGCCATAAAAGAGAATGCCGACGTGCAAGCCTTTGCTACAAAGTACAAAGCGGCTTTCGTCGGTTTTGATGAGCAGCTTAATTGCAGGCTTATAGAGCAAACTACCGAGATAGTGATACCGAATGAGGAGTCGAGCATTTCAAGTGAAATATTCGCCCGGTTGTCCGACATCGCTCTTGTGGACAAGTATCACGCATATCAACTGCTCGACGACGAGTGGACAAAGATTGCAACCGATTTGGAAATTATCCAAACCGAGGGTTTCGATGCCGTTAAGAAGACAGATGAGAAATTGGTGCTGAAAAAGAAGGACGGTAAAGATGTTGAAGTGCAGGATGGATATATTGGTCACGTCCTTCCGTTTGAATTAGTGCAGAAAGAAATGCTGGCGGATAAGAAAGACGAACTGTCGCAGATGGAAAATCGTCTGACTGAAATAGTTTCTGCATATGACGAGTTTTTTGAATCGCTAACCGAGGAGGAAAAATCGGAGAACCCCGAAATATTGAGCGAAGAAGGCGATGCGCTGGTATTTGTAGGAATAGCCAAGAAAGCAAAGCAATATCAAAAGACCAGGGAACAGTATGACGAGGAAAGCATAGAAGCCCGGATAGTAAAAATTGCGGCGATGCTGGACGAGGAAAAAGAACTCAAACGCAATATTAAAATAAAGTCCGAAAAATTACTCGCATTGACAAAGCAGACAATAGAAAATTTGTCGGACGAGCAGGCAAAATATTTGCTTAATCAGAAATGGATTAAGCCTCTTTGCGATGCGTTGAATGTTATACCCGATTCCATCGTAAGTGCATTAGAGAGTAAGATAAATACACTTACAAAGAAGTACAGCGTAACAATGCTTGACATCGAAGACCAAATTACCGAATCTGAGAAGGCGGTCGCTGCCATGATTGACGATTTGGAAGGCGGTGAATTTGATATGAAAGGGCTAAAAGAGCTGCAAAAAATGCTCAAGGGGGAGTAAAATGGCGAAAAACAGTATGAAACCCCGAATTCGATTCAAAGGCTTCACCGACGCTTGGGAACAGCGTAAGTTGAGGGAGGTGTTTGATTATGAGCGTCCAGACACCTATATAGTTAAATCCGATAAGTACTCAGATACATATAGTACACCTGTTTTAACAGCTAATAAGGGATTTATTTTGGGGTACACAAATGAGATGCAAGTGTGCAATAAAGAGTGCATAATTTTTGATGATTTTACCCTCGATAGCAAGTACGTGACATTCCCTTTTATGGTAAAATCATCTGCTTTAAAGATATTGACCGCAAAAATTGGCTATTTTTTGCCATTTGCTTATCAATTATTGCAAGCAACAAATATTGAGATTTTAGGGCATGCGCGACATTATATCAGTGTTGTTCAGCCGACAAAGGTACTTATTCCAAGTAACGATGAGCAAATTAGAATTGGCAAATGTATTCAGCAAATCGACAACCTTATCACCCTTCATCAGCGTAAGTATGATAAAATTGTCAATATAAAGAAGGCTTTGCTCGAAAAAATGTTCCCGGCGGAAGGTGAGGAAGTGCCAAAAATCCGTTTTAAGGGATTTACTGAAGCTTGGGAACAGCGTGAGTTTAATTCAATAGCGAAAAGAATAACAGAAATGACCGATACCGAGGATTTGCCGAGAGTTGAATATGAAGATATAGTATCGGGGCAAGGGACTCTCAATAAAGACATCAATAAAAAGAAAAGCTGTAAAACAGGGATACTGTTCGATAACGGCGACGTGCTGTTTGGAAAACTTCGTCCATACCTAAAAAATTGGCTTTTTGCCACGTTTATGGGCATTGCAGTAGGTGATTTCTGGGTTTTAAGGGCTAATAATGCAGATGGGCTATATATTTATACGCTTCTTCAAATTGATGCTTTTCAGGATATCGCCAACCAATCTACGGGAACAAAAATGCCTCGTGCCGATTGGTCTCTTGTTTCAAAACAACGGTTTCTTACTCCGACAGTAGTGCCAGAACAACGCAAAATAGGCGAGTTTTTTAAGCAGTTAGATAACCTTATCACCCTTCATCAGCGACAGCTTGAAAAGCTCAAAAATATCAAGTCTGTACTGCTTGAAAAGATGTTTGTATAGATCCAAAAGGAGGTGTAAAAATCATGAGTTTTAGTAGCGAACTTGAATTTGAGAGCGCACTTATAAAACAGCTCTTTGAAAAGGGCTGGGAAAAGACTGTTCTGAAAAACAAAACTGAGAAAGAACTGCTCCAAAATTGGGCTGATATTCTTTTCGAAAATAACCGTGGAATAGACCGCTTGAATGATTATCCATTGACCGAAACGGAAATGGATCAGATCGTCGAGCAGATTCGGACGCTACGCACCCCCTTAAAATTAAACGGCTTTATTAACGGAAAAACGATACATATAAAGCGTGATAATCCAGACGATAAAATACATTTTGGTAAAGAGGTAAGTCTTACAATTTACGACAGACAAGAAATAGCTGCTGGGCGTAGCAGATACCAGATTGCGGAGCAGCCGAAGTTTCCGACAAAATCAAGCCTATTAAACGATAGGCGCGGGGATCTGATGCTTTTAATTAACGGGATGCCCGTAATTCATATCGAATTAAAGCGCAGCGGAGTGCCTATAAGCCAGGCTTGCAATCAGATTGAAAAGTACGCTCATGAAGGCATATTTACGGGTCTATTCTCATTAGTGCAGATTTTTGTTGCTATGAATCCCGATGATACGGTGTACTTTGCTAACCCAGGTCCAGACGGAAAATTTAATAAAGATTACTTCTTCCATTGGGCGAATTTTAACAATGAGCCCATAAAAGATTGGCAGAGCATAGCGTCAAGTTTACTTTCTATCCCTATGGCGCACCAAATCATAGGCTTTTATACCGTAGCTGATGATACTGACGGGATACTGAAGGTAATGCGCAGTTATCAGTACTACGCGGCAAGCGCAATCTCGGATAAAGTGTCCAAAACCAAGTGGAGTGAAAAAAATATATACGGCGGTTACATTTGGCATACTACGGGGTCTGGCAAAACTATGACCTCTTTCAAATCCGCTCAGCTTATAGCCAACTCAAAGGATGCGGACAAGGTTATATTCCTTATGGACAGAATAGAACTTGGAACGCAGTCACTCCTAGAATATAGGGGATTTGCAGACGATGCCGATGCCGTACAAGCTACCGAAAGCACGGATGTGTTAATTTCAAAATTAAAAAGTTCCGATCCAGCAAATACCCTTATAGTGACATCAATACAGAAAATGAGTAATATCAAAGCAGACGGTTCGGTTAACGATAAAGACATAGCGACCATTAACGATAAACGGTTAGTGTTCATCGTGGATGAATGCCACCGCTCAACGTTTGGCGAGATGCTAAGCACAATAAAGAACACGTTTCCGGCGGCGATTTTCTTTGGCTTTACGGGTACTCCCATTCACGACGAAAACCAAAGGAATATGAGTACTACGGCAACGGTATTCGGCGATGAGTTGCACCGTTACAGTATTGCCGACGGGATTCGGGATAAGAATGTATTGGGGTTTGACCCTTACATGGTTTGCACTTATAAAGACAAGGATTTGCGGCAAGCGGTGGCTTTAGAGCAAGCTAGGGCGAAAGACGTCCAAGAAGCCCTTAGCGACCCCCGTAAGAGCAAAATTTATTATGACTATATGGATGCGCGGAAAGTGCCCATGGCGGGCTATTATGACGATACAGGGGCGTATGTGAGGGGCATAGAGGACTTCCTCAGTAAGGCGCAGTATGACAGAGCAGAACACAGGGAACAGGTCGTAAAAGACATAATTGAGGGTTGGCAGACATTGAGCCGTGGCAGCAAGTTTCATGCAATCTTTGCAACCAGCAGCATTCCTGAAGCGATTGAGTATTATAGGCTTTTCAAGTCAAAAAATAGTGGGTTAAAAATAACGGCGCTGTTCGACCAGAACATCGATAATAACGAAGGCGCAGCGGTAAAAGAAGATGCCGTTGTAGAAATGCTGGAGGATTATAATAAGCGGTACGACCAGAAATTTACGATTCCGACCTATCAGAAATTTAAGAAGGACGTGTCGCTTAGATTAGCACACAAAAAGGTATATATGGGGGTTGAGCGTACCCCGGACCAGCAAATCGATTTGCTTATAGTGGTTGACCAAATGCTGACGGGTTTTGACTCCAAATGGATAAATACTCTTTATCTCGATAAGCTGTTGCGGTACGAAAATATTATTCAAGCATTTTCTCGAACCAATCGTCTTTTTGGGGCAGAGAAACCGTTTGGAACAATACGATATTACCGCAAGCCGCACACAATGAAGCGCAACATTGATAGCGCCGTAAAACTCTATTCAGGCGACAAACCGCTGGGGTTATTTGCTGATAGGCTTGAGGGTAATTTGAATTCGATTAATGCGGTATATCAGGATATCTATGATCTGTACGAGTCTGAACGGATAGCGAACTTTGAGCGCTTACCCGATACACGCGAGGGGAAAGCTAAGTTTGCCTTGCTGTTTAAAATACTCAATGCATATCTTGAAGCGGCAAAAGTACAAGGATTTGTATGGAGCAAAAGCGAATATCATTTCAAACACGATGACGGCGAAGCGGTTAGCGTCGTGCTTGCGTTAGATGAGCGGACTTACCTCACGTTATTGCAACGCTATAAAGAACTCTCCCGTTCAACTACGCCCGGCGATGATGCGCCTTTTGAAATCGAGGGATATATAACCGAAATAAATACGGGCGTTATAGATGCCGAATATATGAATTCTCGGTTTGAAAAGTATTTAAAAGCATTGCAATCTGATGCGCCAGCCGAAGTGATAGAGCAAACGCTGAACGAATTACATAAGACATTCGCATCGTTGTCGCAGGAAGAGCAGAAATTCGCAAATATCTTCTTAAGGGACGTCGAACGCGGTGATGCTAAAATCGAAGAGGGTAAAACCCTCCAGGATTATATTGCCGAATATCAAGTAAACGCAAAGAACGACCAAATCCATCGTTTCGCTGTGGCTCTCGGCGTAGACGAAGGAAAATTGAGAACGATAATGGCGTTACACGTAACCGAAAGCAATATCAACGAATACGGACGGTTTAATGCTTTGGTCGAAACGGTCGATAAAGCAGTAGCAAAGCATTATTTTGAAAAAACCGAGGGGCAACCCGTTCCGTCATTTAAGCTGTCAATGAAAATCAACGCGATTTTACGGAAATTCATCCTTTCAGATGGTTTCGAGGTATAAATTATTAAAATAATAACTAAATCAGCCTTATTTTATGGGAAGAACCACAACAATGTGGTTCTTTTTTTGTTTGTAACTTGGGAACAGCGTAAGTTGAGGGAGGTGTTTGATTATGAGCGTCCAGACACCTATATAGTTAAATCCGATAAGTACTCAGATACATATAGTACACCTGTTTTAACAGCTAATAAGGGATTTATTTTGGGGTACACAAATGAGATGCAAGTGTGCAATAAAGAGTGCATAATTTTTGATGATTTTACCCTCGATAGCAAGTACGTGACATTCCCTTTTATGGTAAAATCATCTGCTTTAAAGATATTGACCGCAAAAATTGGCTATTTTTTGCCATTTGCTTATCAATTATTGCAAGCAACAAATATTGAGATTTTAGGGCATGCGCGACATTATATCAGTGTTGTTCAGCCGACAAAGGTACTTATTCCAAGTAACGATGAGCAAATTAGAATTGGCAAATGTATTCAGCAAATCGACAACCTTATCACCCTTCATCAGCGTGAGCATTCGGTTAAAAAAAGCACAAAATTGAGCAAAAAACATTTGGGCGACAAGGTGCTTTTTGCTAATGCTTGGGAACAGCGTAAGCTGGGGACGCTGGGCGAAACTTATGCTGGTTTATCTGGTAAATCAAAAGAAGACTTTGGACATGGCAAAGCCGAATTTGTTCCTTATATGAATGTTTTTATGAATCCGATTGCTGATGTCGCAATGACGGAAGCTATTGAGATAGACGACCGACAGGCTAAAGTAAAAAATGGTGATATATTCTTTACAACGTCGTCAGAAACACCTGAAGAGGTGGGAATGTCGTCTGTTTGGCTTAAAAATGGTTCAAATATATATCTAAATAGCTTTTGTTTTGGGTTTAGACCAAGCGAATCCATAAATTCATATTATCTAGCATATATGCTCCGATCGAGCGGCGTAAGGCAAAAAATTGTGTTTTTGGCTCAAGGGATATCTCGTTACAATATTTCCAAAAAGAAAATGATGGAAATAGAAGTGCCTATGCCAATTTGTGCGGAGCAACGGCAACTTGGGGGAATTTTCAAACAGTTAGATAACCTTATCACCCTTCATCAGCGTGGGTTGATTAAAATACAAGGAGATAAAAATGGCAAAAAAAGAAGTTTCAGAAGAATTGTTCAGCGATTATTTTGAACGCTGGATAAGAGTTTACAAGGAAGGAGCGATTAGAAAAGTTACGATGAACAAATATTTGTTAGCTCATTCGTGGCTTAAAAAATTAATCCCTGACTTAAAGATGTGTGATATGGATAGAACTGCATACCAACGGTTGTTGAATGATTATGCTAAATTCCATGAACGCCAGACAACTATGGATTTTCACCATCAACTCAAAGGTGCGATATTGGATGCGGTCGATGAGGGGCTGATACCTCGTGACCCTACCCGAAAAGCAATTATTAAAGGCAAGGAGCCGCGGGAAAAGAAACCCAAGTATCTGAGTCAATTTGAACTGCACACCTTATTGGTGAATCTTGATTTAAAAGGCGATGTAAATTGGGATTGGCTGATTTTATTGGTTGCTAAAACGGGGATGCGGTTTTCGGAAGCCTTGGCAATTACGCCGAAAGATTTTGATTTTTCGCACCAGGCTCTGTCAATTGGAAAGACGTGGGATTATAAAGGCAAAGGAGGTTTTCTGCCCACCAAGAATAAAACCTCCGTCCGCAAAATCCAAATAGACTGGCAGACAGTCGTGCAGTTTTCGGAATTGGTCAAGAATAAACCCGAGGATGAACCGTTGTTTGTGGGGTGTAAAGTATACAATTCCACGGTTAACGACGTGCTGAGAAGGCGGTGTAAGTTAGCGAGGATTCCAACAATTTCTATCCACGGATTGAGACATACCCATGCGTCGCTTTTGTTGTTTGCCGGGGTATCCATTGCAAGCGTGGCGAGAAGGCTGGGGCATGCAAGTATTAATACTACACAGAAGACATACTTGCATATCATCCAGGAATTAGAGAACAAAGATATAGACCTGGTAATGCGGGCATTATCAAGTCTATAATACATAACGCTGACGGATGATAAGGTTCAAAGAACGGTCGCAGAAGTGCGATCGTTTTTTGTGCTTGTACAGCTTGTAAAATCCGTCTAACTATGCTATAATTAAAAGCGAGGTGAAACGATGAAAACAGAAGAGAAACGTATTTGGGGCATACATACGCAGGACGATAATTTATTCTTGCAAGATAAAACGATAGCAGTTGGCTGGAGAGCTATGGGGGATTTATCCCAAATTGAGAACAGCAGGGATGCGTTCAAAAAGAAATATGCTGAAACTTATCCCGATAAGCCGAAACAATCTATAGCAAACGGCGTGGGTATGCTATATCGTTTTTGTCACGAAGTCCAAATTGGTGATTATGTCGTTTTTCCGTCCAAATCGAACAGAATGGTAAATCTGGGGGTTGTTGAGAGCGACTATATTTTTAACCCCGAAGCGCATTGGGAATATGTGCAACAACGAAAGGTAAAATGGTTAAAACATTTACCAAGGACAGCTTTTTCACAGGGGGCGTTGCATGAAATCGGTTCGGCAATGTCTTTCTTTACCGTGAAAAATTATAGTGATGAATTTTTGGAGGCATTGAGCGCAAAAACCGTTAAGCCGATATTTGCAGAAACCGAGGAAGAAGATGAAACCGTTGCGGCCACCGCCGATGATATCATAGAAAGCACAAAAGATTATATATTAAAAGAGCTTAGCAAGAATCTGAAAGGATATGATTTTGAGAATTTTGTCGCAGATTTACTAAATGCGATGGGATATCGTACAGAGCAATCTCCTCATGGTGGCGATAGCGGAAACAATCCTTGAAGGGCGCAATGCGTGAAGGGGATTACGGCTTGTTTGTTACGTTATCTAACTATACGAAAAATGCGCAGAAATACTTGGAAAATACGCCTATAATACGCGGTATCAACGGAACGGAACTCGTAGAATTGATATTGAAATATTATGATAAACTGAACGATAAATATAGAAAGATGATACCGCTTAAAATGGTATATATCCCTGTTGCGAAAAGTGATAACGAAGAAAATTAATCTTTTTGAAAGATAATACAACTCGGAAAGACCGCATACAATGCGGTCTTTTTTCATTGGCGCAGGTATGCCATTTTTTACACCTATATTTTATAAAATGTAATATGAAACTATATTTATGGAGGAACAAATGAAGTACGGTGAATGGCTTACTGAATGGCTAAATAGCTATATAAGGATATCGGCAAAACACAGAACAATTGAACGCTATTCGGAAATTATTAATAATCATTTAATCCCGTCTGTTGGAGATATAGAATTGCAGGAATTAACGCCAATTATATTGCAGAAGTATATCTCGGAATTACTTAAATGCGGCAATAAAAGAACTGGGGCAGGGCTATCTTCGAGTGCAGTCAATTCAATTATTACCGTCATACAGAACTCACTACATACGGCATACAATTTGCGTTATATCAATGATATGGTGGGGGATAAGCTAAAAAGACCCAAGGTAGTAGAGAGGCAAATTGAATGCTTCTCTGTGGCGGAACAGAAGCAGATAGAGCAAGCGGTCAGAGACGGGGAAAAACCGTATATGTTGGGTGTCCTGATTTGCCTTTACACGGGTTTGCGAATAGGTGAATTGTTAGCTCTTGAATGGAGCGACATAGACTTTTCAAACGGTACGCTGATGGTGGATAAGACGTGTCATTATGGTGTAAATCTAAATGGGCAATTTGGTCGGATTGTAGACACTCCGAAAACCAAAACATCAATAAGATTAATACCATTGCCTAAACAGCTCATCCCTCTAATGAAGGAGCATAAAAAAATCCCCTCAAAGCTTGTAATAAGCAAAAATGGTGAGGGGATTTCAAACAGAACATATCAGCGGAATTTTGAATCGCTTTTGAAATCGTTAAATTTGAAGCACAGAGGGTTTCATGCTTTAAGGCACACGTTTGCGACGCGGGCGTTGGAATGTGGTATTGATGTTAAAACGCTATCAGAATTGCTAGGGCATAAATCACCAGCCGTAACCCTAAAAAAATATGCTCATACCTTTTTAATTCATAAAAAAGAGATGATGAATCGCCTTGGAAAACTACTCTCTTAAAAAATTAAAGCAGCCGTTCAGATATAAGAATGACTGCTTTTTCTATTATCGAATAATGACGCCTAATAGTATATTAGGTGTCAATATTGCTAAAGCATTATATCATATTTCGGCAAAAAACACAAGGATTTGAGATAGCCTTCCCTTAACAAGTCATAACATTTTACCTACTATCATTTGTTAGGTGACAATTTTTCTTAATTTATTACATTTTATCCGACCGTATAACACCTAATATACTATTAGGTGTATAGATTAAGCAATGGGCTTACATCTAATGAAAAATAGAAACAAACAAATATTGTAAAGCTTGTTAAGGAGAATTCAATGGGAGCAGGGAAACAGCATAAAGAAATATGTAAAAGATTGGCTTCCATTATTGTACCAATTTACAATTGCAGAAAATATTTAGAAAATAATTTGGATTATTTTATTAATCAAACATATGAGAATTGCGAATACATTTTTGTGAATGATTGCTCAACAGATTTATATGATGATGTGATTCCAAATAGAAAAAACATAAAGATTATTAATCACAAAAGGCATAAGGGACCAGGTGAAGCACGAAATAGTGGGTTGGCGGTAGCCAAAGGCGAATATGTTTTCTTTTTTGACGGAGATGACCGCCCCTCAAATGAACTTGTTAGGAAAGCTATTTATAAATACAAAGATACCCAAGCAGAATTAATAGTATTTAATTATCAGGATTCGGATAAGGAGGGATTAAGGAAGAGTTTTCCTAATCAAGTATATGAAATGCAGCCCCCTATTTTTTTGATAACAACTTACAAAAGTGCAATGTCCAAGGTGTGGAGCCGTGATGGTTTCTAAGGTAATGAGTAGGCGGCATATTCAAACAGATATGTACGCCCCCAAAGGACAACAAATAATTTAATTAAGACTTGGTTTGCGTGTTGCTTGGTCGGTCTGAAATAGAGACTATATAAAGCCAAATCCGAACGCAAAAACAAGCGGTCAGGTTATACCACCTATTGAGTGAGAGGCCAACCGATTTTCGGTAATTTTCTTGAAGAGAAAAGAACCAAATCGGTTGGCCTTTTTTTGTTTCCAAAAAATCGTTACAATTACGACTCTCGTCCACCCTGCATACAATTTCTTTTCAATATTAAATGTAGGGAAAAATTTTAAAATTATTTTTTTAACTCGTCAATAGGTGTCGAGTTGGTCAATTAGAATACAGCCATCAAAGGCAAAGGAGGTGAGAACATGCAAAGTACAGCAGAACGCAGAGTTGCAATATTGGAATATCTGTGCGAATGCCGTCAGACAACGCGAGAGCGGCTGGCGGCAGAGTTCGGTGTGTCCAACCGCACGATAGAACGCGACTTGCTGGTGCTTTCGTGTTCTTACCCGATTTACACGGTTCAAGGAACGGGCGGCGGCATATTCATTGACGAAGATTACAGACTCGGCAAAAAGTATATGACGGACAAGGAAACAGCACTGCTCGAAAAGATTGCCTCCAGGCTCGATGGCGATGAACTTGAAACCATGCAAGCCATTCTAAAAAAATTCAGAGAGCCGAAAAGAGGTAGAAAATGAAAGTACGTGCAAGGAAATTTATAACCTTACTGAAGCGATCGAGAACAAGTCTCTTGACTATTTCTCGGGAGCTGGGGGTTTGCGAATCGAAGCTAATCAGAATGCTGAATTGCAGCCAACCGTTCGACTATCAGCAAAGCAAAAGAATGCTGGAAATATTCGGCGCTGATGCAATGGTGAACGTGATTGACTGGGAGGGTATGAATGTACGCTGTCCAGTGTAACGAAAGCATTCGTGTCTATGACTGCTACCAATACCGAGAATCTATCAAGGAAATCGAAGGACGGTTCTATGATGCGGACGAGAAGTGCTGGGTTATACCGCTGACTGCACACAACGCAAGCACGCTGTCGCTGCTCGGGGCAAGTCTCGACGAATCACTCAAAGAACTCGCTAAGACCGCCCGTGTCGCATTTGTGAGCCTCTGTGAGCATCGCAAACCGAGAGTCAAATAAAAATTATTTGCGCATCAGCAGGACGCTTATGATTTTGCGCTTGACGCATTCGAAAAAAGGGAAAGCCGTGGCGTTGCTGGCTGACATGGGTACGGGCAAGTCGATGATGACGATAGCCATCACGGGAACGCTCGAGGCAGACAAGGGTGAAAAAAAATGCTCGTGGTCTGTCCGAAATCGATAGTGGGTGTGTGGGAAGACGAGTTCCGAAAGTTCGCAGATTATCGCTATGCGCTGACGGTGCTTGACGGAACGATGGAAAAGAAACGGTCAGCATTCAACTATATGCAGGGGGCTGCGCTTCAAATTATTGTTGTCAACTATGAGAGTTGCTGGCGGTTGGAAACGGAAATCACTAGATGGAAACCAGACCTAATTGTATGCGACGAGTCTTCCAAAATTAAGACGCTGAGCGCATCCCAATCAAAAGCTCTGCATCGCTTGGGCAGGCTGAGTAAGTACAACATAATCCTCACGGGAACGCCCATCACGGGAAGTCCGCTCGATATCTTCTCGCAACATAAATTCTTGGATGACAGCATATTCGGTACGAGTTTCTATCTGTTCAGGAATCGCTTGCAATACTCGGCGGTTATCAAAACCGAATGATAGTAGGATACAGACACCTGGACGAACTCGTGGAAAAGGTACATAGCATACCATTCCGAATCAAGATCGAAGATGCGGTTGACTTGCCGCCGTTCATCGATGAAACCCGTGCAATAACTCTTGAACCGAAGGCGCAATCATTATACAGGATGTTGGAACAAGATTGCTATGCCGAGCTTGCCAATGGCGAAGTAACAGCAAGAAATGTGCTGACTCAGCTTTTAAGGCTGGCGCAATGCACGGGCGGATTTATTCGTGATGATATCAAAGGTGAAGCACAGCAAGTGAGCGGGGCAAAGCTCGATGCGCTGGAAGACATTATCGATACTTGCTTAGACGAAGAAAAGAAGGTCGTGGTGTTCGCTCGGTTCGTACCAGAGATAGAAGCAATCGCCGCTATGCTTAAAAAGAACAAAATAGGCTACGCCCTCATATATGGCGCAACTACAGACCGTGCGGACCAAGTCAAGAAATTCCAAGAAGACCCCGAAGTTAAAGTATTTATCGGTCAGTTGCAGACCACGGGTATGGGGTTGACGCTGACAGCAGCCAATGTGGCGGTGTTCGATTCTCTCGACTTTTCATACGCCAACTACGAGCAGAGCCGAGCAAGAATACATCGTATCGGACAAAAGCAGAAATGTCTGTACATCCATCTTGTCGGCAAGGGAACGGTCGACGAAAAAATACTAAACGCTCTAAAACATAAGGGCGACATCGCAAAGATTATGGTAGACGATTGGAGGAGTTTACTCAATCAAAATAAATAAAAACGGCTAACCGTAATTTGGATAGCCGCAATAAATAAATTATGGCTTTAAGCAGTTGATTGGAACAACATAAATGCCATCGGGACGTTTATAGAGCGAACCGCAAGCAGTTAAAATCATCATAAATGCAGGTGGAATTTCATTGCCCTTGACCGATGTCTTGTTCCGTAGAGTTATAAGGGATTGCGCACCATCTTCAATGAGCTTATCGCCCCCGAGTTTAATCTCAATAGCAGCCCATTGCCCGTTTGGTAAATGTAAAATACAGTCACATTCCAATCCTGAATTGTCACGATAGTGCCGAACTTCGCCATCAAGATATGTTGCGTAAATTGACAAATCCCTTACGGCAAAGTCCTCAAAAAATAAGCCAAAGGAGTTTAAATCATGAAGCAAATCGTTAGGATAAATATTCAATGCCCGACAAGCAATAGAGGTGTCGACGAAGTGTCTTGTGTTGGTTGTTCGAATAGAAGTTTTGGAACGGATATTTGGATTCCAAGCCTGCAAGTCCTCAATGATATACAAATCTCTCAGTGCATCCATATAGTCGTCAAAGGTTTTAGTGTCCATAGTTCTGGAATTAGACGACTTCACATCTTCGATTATTGTGCTGTTGGGAGCCTCAGTAGAAACATTGCGGGCGTAGCTACGCAAAATCATCTTAAAAACTTCTGGTTTCTTATTGCGGAATTTATCATTATCGCTATTCTCAAAAACGAACAGGCTGTCGTAGTAGTTACGTGTAATCTCTAAACCGAGTTCTTTATCGTCTTGCACGGCAATAGGCCATCCGCCGCGACACAAAAGATATGCAACATCTGAAAGTTGAAAATCGCTGTTCATATCAAAATACTCTGCATTGGGATTTTCGAATAATTCTTTTAGGGATACCATGCCGTTTGATTCTTCGGATTCATAGAGAGACATTGGACGCATTTTTAAGGGAACGATACGTCCTGCCCCTGAATGGTGCACTTGGGTTTTGTCGGCGGGAGTGGAACTTCCCGTTAATATAAATTGACCGAAAGAATATTCAAAGTCTAAAGCATCTTTAACTTGATTCCAAATATCGGGGACGGCTTGCCATTCGTCAATAAGTCGAGGCTTATCGCCAATCAATACGCCTTTAGGATTGAGTTTGGCAAGGTCAATAGTTTGCTTGGTATTGAGTTTAATGAAACTTTTTTGATAGAGCATACAGGTTGTAGTCTTACCGCAGAACTTGGGGCCTGCAACGAGAACAGCACCTGATGATTTAAGTTTGCTTTGAATCTTACTTTCAATTAAACGTTTATAGTATTTTTTCATACTAAGCTCTCCTATGCAGTTAGTATAGCATAATTGAAAGTTAAATGCAAGAGTATTCCCAAGAAAATAAATATTAAATTCCCAAGTTTGTACAAAAGTTATTCCCATTTTTGTAGAAATTTGTTGAAAATATATAACAAATAACTTTGCCAAAGGGAAACACGTTGGCGAAAAAATTAGGAAGGAGTTTACTTAATGGCTAAATTCAATGATTTAACGGGCAAGCTGTTCGGAAGGCTGACCGCTGTGGAAAGATTGCCACCCCACGGAAAGAACACAGCATCGATGTGGGCTTGCAAGTGTGAGTGCGGTGGAATGGCGATAGTATGCGGCACCGACCTCGTGAACGGACACACTATGAGCTGCGGTTGCTACCGCAAAATGCAAAAGGCGATGCCCGCTGGGGAAATGCGTTTGCACCGTATTTGGGCGAATATGAAACAGCGGTGCAGTAATCCCAAAAGCAAAGATTATCAGTACTACGGCGGACGCGGTGTCAGCGTTTGCGAGGGATGGAAAGACAGCTTTGAGCAGTTCTTTTATTGGGCGATGTCCAATGGATACAAGGACGGCTTGACCATAGAAAGGAAAGATTGCAACGGAAACTACTGCCCCGAGAATTGCGAGTGGATTCAAGCCAACCGCCAGCAGAGAAATACTCGCAGAAATCGGAAGTACATCATTCAAGGCAAAAAGTTCACGTTGACGGAACTTTGCAGAATTTACGGTCAGCCGAGAAGTACGGTAGAGAGTCGCTTAAAAAAAGGAATTGACATCAAAACCGTAACCAATAATTCGACGGCAAAACTGTTGGGCAACGTATTTTAAATATCTCAACCCGAAAGCGCAACTTTGGTTGCGGGTAGCGTAAAAGTAAACGGAGTGGCGCAACCGAGCTACGACCCCGTAAAAGGCTTTACAATAGGCGATTTGCCGCCGGGCGAGACTGTTGTAATCGAATATGAAATAAAGGCGCACAAGCCAATTGCGACGCCCGTAACGCACTTTGCCAACTTGCAGTTCACCGTAAACGACCCCGTAAGAGGCAGCGTAAATTACTCCGAAAATACGGATACGCTTTCGGTGAACGTCTTATACGAAAAAAACGACAAGGCGGCGAAAACTGTTATATACAATCCTTACGCAAGCGGCTTAAACGATTGCCAGCAAGTCGGTTGCGGTAGTTGCCGTAACTGTTGCCGCTGTTGCTGCGACTGCCTGAGTTATTATGACCTTTGCAACTTTTACGGCGGTTTTTATTGTTGAAATCAAATAAAAAAATCGTCCTTAACTTACACAGCGCCCCGCGCAAATTGCGCGGGGCGCCCATTTTTCAATACTCCAAATTACGACGATTTGCGGCGGCGGGTTGCCGCCTATTTTTGTACCCAAAATTTAAGCCAAACAAAAAGAGCACGTTTTTTATTGCGGAAAAATTTAAAAATATTTCTTAAATATGACTATATTTGGCATAATTTAACGGCTAATATATGAACAAATGTTTGTGTGTTGAGCGCGCAAAAATACTTACATTTTTAATATCGGTAAAATTTAAGGAGGAAAAAGTGGAAATTATCGATTTTGTAACAACGTACGGATTGGCGCCTTTGGCTGTCGCGACAATGACCGCGGCGGTAACGGGACTAATCAAAATGCCCTTAAAGGCTTTGGCGGGCAAGCTGAAAAACGGACAAAAACTGACGAGGTTTATCGTTCTTTTGCCGCTTGCCGTCGGGTTCGGGCTTACCGCGCTGTGGGTATATCTGTCGGCGGGAAAGGTGGAATTTACAAGGGAGTTTTACTCGCTTTGGCTGTCGTCCGTAAGCGCAAGTTTGGCAATTTACGCGGTTTGGGAAAAGTTGGTGCCGTCGGAAAAGCGTATTCTTTCGCAGACGGAAATAGATGCCAACAGGCGGATTGCGGAAATTTTGAAGGACAAGCTTGTAAAGGACGACGCGCCCGCGCAGGAACTTGCCGAGGCGAGCGGGCAGGAAGAGAGCGGAGAGGTTGAAGCCGCTAAAAAAATTATTTTGACCAACAATAAAAACATTAAAAATTAAGGAGAAAATTATGGGAACTTTAAAATTGAACAGGAATTCAAACGGCACGAAAAACAGCGCGGAAGTCGCGGAAGCAGTGAAAAGAGCGGGCAGGCACGTGAAAGCGGCTGTAAAAAAGGACTTTGCGGCGGAGGCGTTGAACCTTGCGGCACAGTGCGGTTATACCGAGGAGCAAAGCGGCTTGCGCACGGCTAACTCCGTAGTCGTTGCGGGGGCGGATAAGGATAAAAAAATGTGTAAAATAATTTCCGCCCGCCCGCAGTTTTATCTCGGCGAAGAGGGCGATTACAAAAAAATATCCAACTCCCTTACCGATAACGGCGGCGAAATCGTAAACGGCGAAAACTCGTACAAGGTGGCGTTTGATAAAGACGCGCACAGCGGAAAAATTTTCGATTTGCGCAAGGGCGAAAAAATAATAACGCTTTCGTACGGCAACGCGGCGCAGGCGCGCGCTCACGATTGCGGGTGTGGGTGCGAGCTGTGCGCGGACGCCGACAACAAGGTTATGGCAACGCTTTACGACGGCACGCAAATAGAGTACCTTGCCTTAAACGACAGAATTAAGGAAAACATTATTATAAACTCGCGGCAGGAAAAGTACGAGTACGATTTCACTCTGCAAATCGGCGATATGACGGTGGAAGAGGGCGAACACAGCGACCTTTTAATTAAGGATAAAGATACGGGCGAAACGGAGTTTATCATTCCCGCGCCGTATATGTTCGACGCGGCGGGCGTGCGCTCGGATAAAGTCAGGTACGAAATAGACGTAAACGGCGGGGAGCTTGCCATAAAGGTTATCGCCGACCAAAGTTTTATAAACTCGGCGGAGCGCGCTTTCCCCGTAACGGTAGACCCGCAAATAAAACTTACCGATACAAAGTATTTAAGCTATTGTACAGAACGCAGTTATAGTAACGGCGGTGAAAACGACGAATTCCCCAATGAATTGCAAATAGAACATAGTGTTGGGGACGATTACACTTACGACGTGGAAATGACGGTGTATAAAAAGGATATATCCGCAGATGTCAACGGCAAAATAAATAGGGTCGAGCTGATATTCGACGTTGTCAGCGGCGCGTACGGCTATATGGAAATACAGGTAAGTAAAACTTTGGCGAGTAGCAGAGTAATAAAGTATGATACGCCTTTACAAAATTTGTCCTCGGTTTCCGTCGATATAACCAATGATTTTATGGACGCTCAATATGACGTGGGCATAAACGTTTACCCCGATACCGATACTGCCGATAGTAATAAAAGGGCTACTTTTGCTTACTTCTCTTCGCCTAAACTCCTTATCGATTATACGCCCGAGAAGGAAGAGGAAGTAAACAAGCCGCCGTTTATAAAGGAGATTCCGCTTGTAGGTAAAGCTACGGCGAGGTTTGACGTTAAGCGCGGAAAGGCGACCACCGTGGTGGAAGACTGTTGTCTTTCGCAGTTGCCTTTAATAAATTTAAGCCATATTTATAAACAGGGGATACTTTCCCGCGGATGCGGCGAAAATTGGCAGCTTAATTTACACAGGCAGTTAAAAGTCGCCGAAGATGACGATGCCAATACCACAAAGTATATTTATATTAACGAATACGGCGAAAAAATCGCTCTGGAAGAAAAATATTTTTATATATTGGAAAGCGGCGTAAAGAATTACGTTTCAAAGCAAAACGTTACGGCGGATATCGATGGAAATTTAACGTGTTCAGGTTATAAAGTACATACTCAAAATTCAGCGTACGGTTATACTTTAATTCCCGAAATTAACGACTTTAAATTTTCGGGACTTGTAGAAACGCGCACGCAACAGTTGATTCAGCTTGAAGATTACGTTGCGCAAACCCAGCTTTCAATGTTCGAATATGTTGCCGTAAACATAAATAACGTAAGTATAAAAACAAAAATCAGCGAATTTACCGATAAAGGTTTTAAAGATTTTTATAAAAATTTAAATACTAAAACCGAGGTGCTTATGACGGAAAGCGAATGGGCGGAAATGACAGGTTCGAAAGAAGGAGCGGCAACCGGCGAACTTCATAAACTTCTTAAAACTGAAAAGTTTGCTTCATATCAAAGAAAACAAAAAGTGCTTATAGAAACGTTGCGCACTCTTATAATTAAGCAGGACGAGCTTGCACGTTTAAAAGCGCAAACTCCCGTATGCTTTATAAAGGACGAAAGCGGCGAAATATGCGGTTTTAACCGCGAGGGTAACCTTGTGTTTATCTGCGACGAGCAGGGCAACTATGCAAGCATAACCTACGACGGAGATAACCGCATAAAAGAAATAGCGGGCGAAAACGGCGTAATTGCAAAGTTTGAGTATTCAAGAAATTTACTTACAAGCGTAACGGACGCGTTCGGCAGACAAATAAAATACGGTTATAACTTAAACAAGTTAATAAAAGCATCTTATGCGGACGGCTCTTATCACACGTTTGCGTATTCTAACAGCAACGGCATAACCGAGGTTTGCACTAACGGCGGCTTGCAGGCAAAATACAGTGTAAACGACTTTAAGCGGATAAGCAAAATTACCGTAAGGGCGAAAGACAGCAACATAACCGACGCGCCGCTCGACGACAGTACTTTAAGCTACTCTAAAATGCTCTCCGAATTGAGTATTACCTATCAGGACATATATACGACTATGATAGACAGAAACGGCAATACGGAAAAGTACGCTTTTAACACGGACGGTACGGCAGGGATAAGATGGCTTACCAGCGAAAGCAAAAAAACGCAAAAAACAACTTACACCTATTCTACGGCGGGCGAAGAAAGGCAACCCGTAAGCGTATTGGTAGAAAGTAACGTTGCGGAAACCGAGCAGGAAACTTTTCAATACGACGCGGACGGAAAAATTTTATCCAAAGAAACAGGTTTTAAAAACGTATCTTCCACGGTAAAGTATAAAACTCGGACAACGTATTCCTACGATGAAAACGGCAGGCTGATACAGGAAATGAACAGAGTAACATACTACGAAAACAACGTTCAGAAGTCGTTGGTGTTAAGTTATGTAAACTACCACTACAACGCACAGGGTCAGTTGACTTTAACCGAAAGCTTTGTAGAAGGCGAACAAAAGACTTCGGGAATAAATTTTGAAGAAAAAGTTTACAACGACGACGGAAACGTGGTAAAATATATCCGCTGGAACAGTTTAAATAGTAGTACAAGGTTTTACGAGGAGTGCGAAGTAGACGAAAAGGGTCGCGTAACGTCGGAAAAGGACGAAGCGGGCGAAGTCAGCGCCGAATACGCATATAGCGGCGGCGAGATAAACAGCGTAAAACTTGCAAACGGCAGTACGCTGGCGTACGGCAGAAATTATTTCAGCGGCGCGATGACGGGCGTAACTCAAAGCACGGAACAGGGCGAAGAGAACGCAACGGAAATAACGTATAACTACGGCTTGCCCGTAAAGGTGCAAAGCGGCAATACGGCTTTGGAATATACCTACGACTATACCCGCCGCAAATCAAACGTAAGCGTAAACGGTGTAACGCAGGTAAGCTATGCTTATCAGGATTATAATTTTAACGCCAGCCAGCGCAAGTGCAGGTTTAGCGAAGTAACGGCAACGTATGCGGACGGAACAAAGGTAGTAGAAAGCCGCACGGGGCAGATGAACGCCAACAACGTATTGTGCCTGACGGAAGAATACAAAGTAAACGGCGTAACGCGGCTGAAAAAGACTTACGACGAAAAGGATAGGCTTACAAGCGTTACAGACAGCGTTTCGGGAACAAGAACTTACACGTACGATAATTATGGTAACGTAACAAGCGTTTCGGGCGGCGGACTTACGGAAGCTTATACTTACGATAATTACGGTTTACTTAAAAGCAAAGCGTATTCAGGCGCGTCAAATATATCTTATACGTACGAATATAAAGATAATGCGGCGAAAGAGCTGGAACGTGTAAGCTGTTGGATGTATTCTATTTATCCTCATACAGATGCTAACGGCAGGTATACAGGCAAAGAATTTGAGTATGACGTAAATAAACTCGGCGGCGAATACATAACCTACCGCAAGATAGGCGACCGTGCTACAAATATGCCCGCAACGGTGTGGTATGCAACGGGCAATAAAATAAACGAAAGCATAAAGTATACGTATGACAGGTGCGGCAATATAAGCGAAATACGCGAAAACGGACACCTAAAAACCAAGTACACGTATGATAGTTTAAACAGGCTTATCCGCGAGGACAACAAGTACTGCGGCACTACGTTTGTATTCAGCTACGACCGAAACGGCAACATAACCGAAAGGTGCGAATACCCCTACACGTTAAAGCACGGTGAAGAGCTTGAAGAACTCGAATGCACGCATTACACCTACGACTACATCGGTGATAAGTTACAGGCTTATAACGGAAAAGTATTTATCTATAATAAAGTAGGAAATCCTTTAACATATTGTAGTAAGCCAATGACTTGGGAGTACGGCAAGTTTTTAACAAGCTACAACGGAGTAACGTTTAACTACAACGGCGCGGGACAGCGCGTAAGTAAGGGGAATATTATTTTCACTTACGACAGCGACGGAAAGCTTATAAAGCAGAGTAACGGCTTGGATTTCTTTTACGATACAACGGGCATAGCAGGCTTAGTAAAAGACGGAGAATATTTCTTCTATCGCAAAGACGCGCAGGGTAACGTAATAGCTATAATAAACGGCGACGGCGGTTTAATAGCCAGATACGAATATGACGCTTGGGGCAACCACGTTGTAACTGATAAAAACGGCAACCCTGTAACAAGCGGAATAGGCGTGTTGAACCCGTTCAGATATCGCAGTTACTACTACGATACCGAAACAGAATTGTACTACTTACAGACAAGGTATTACGACCCCGAACTTGGTCGTTTTATCTCGCAGGACAGCATAGAGTACGCCGCTCCCGAAACTATAAACGGACTTAACCTGTACGCTTACTGCGGCAATAACCCTGTAATGAATATAGACCCTACGGGAACCGCGTGGTGGTTGTGGCGGGAAATATCTGATTTTTTCTCTAATATTTATGATGGCATAATTACACCTATTAAAAATGTATTTAATAAGACTAATGATGCTCTTGATAATTATATAATTAAACCTATAGAGAATTGGACAAATAGAACCGTTAATCCTGTACTTTTTAAGACCTTTTTAAATACTTGGAAATGGCTTAATGGAGATGAATGGTATCAGTATTTTACAAAGAATCTAATTCTAGCTAGTGTGTCGACGTTAATCGGTGTAGCTTTTGGACCTTTAGGTGCAAAGGCTGGATTGATTATGGGGATTGTTAGCAGTTTTTGTGTCGGTCAATGGTGGGATTATTCAAATTCTGTATGGGATTGGTTCATTGTTGGAGGGATTTTTAGTAAATAGAATATGAGAAAAAAAATAATAAACGTGATTTTTATATTTCTTTGTTGTTTAGCTTTTGTCTTTTTGGGCGATATGTTTCGGGTAGTTTGTGATAATCTAATGGAAGCACATCTGTGGTGGCTATCAACAGTAATAGCGTTAATAGGGGTGTATATCTTTTTTTCGCCAATTGATAGAAATATTAAAAAAAAGCATTTTAAAATTGCGCTAATTTGTGGAAGTATATTCACAGTTATAGGCTTAACAATGTTAATTGTTTGTTCTTTCCTATTCATTAAAGAATTGAGGATATCGATTTCTTTAAGTGTATGTTTTGTTGCGATATGTGGTGTTTCAATTTTGCTTCCGATTTGTTTGGACGCAAATGGTAAAACAGATGAGCACGATAATTTAAAGTGAAGTTTATAATTTTATTTAAGTGGGGCGGGTAGTAATACCCGCCCTTAAACTTTTGCCACACTTGACAACAAAATAAAAATGTGTCATAATAAACCTACCGCAAGGACGCGCAGGGTAACGTGGTTGCGTTAGTAGAATTACGATACGTTTGTTTTAACAACGGCAAATTCGTTTTGACAAGTAGCGTATAGTAGTGCTAAGATAAATAAACGGTTAAAAAACTTATAAAAGAATAAAAATTATAGCTTTTTTATCTTTAACCGTCGTTTGCGCTTGACACGTATAAAATTGCGGTGATAGTATAACGTTATAATTAACTTTTTACAAAGGAGAATGGGGTATGAAAAAGCCGTTTAATCTGCGCTTGCCCGTCTTGTATGCGGCGGCGTTGATTGCGGGAATCGTTTACTCCGCGGTACTTGCTTACTTCGGTTTGAGCGGCTTATTTATACTTATTCCCGCGCTATTGTTTGCAGCGGCTTGCATTCCTGTCGTAATAATAAAAGGCAGGGCGGCGGGCACGCTCATTTTTATTTTTGCCGCCGTTCTATTCGTCGTCGGCGCGATATATACGTACGCCGAATACTTTTTGTTTACCCAAACGGAACTGCCGCCCGCAGGCTCGGTAAAAATTACGGGCAAGGTTGTGGAAACGGGGTTAACGTCCGAAGGGAGCAGGTACGTAATAATAGGCAACGCCTACGCGGGAGATATTAAATTGAGGGGCAAGGTTGTTGCCTATCTTTCGGATACGGCGGGCGATTATTGCGGACGCGGCTATCTTGCAACATTCAACGCCAATCTCGAAAAGCAGAATTTTTTTGCTTTCGGCGAAATAAATTACAACGCCGTAAGGGGCGTAAAATATAGCTGTTCGGTGAGCGAGGGTTTTACTGCGCAATACCGCTTTTCGCTGTTCGGAACCGTTGCCGAGGCAATGGAGAGGGCGCTGTTCGACAACCTTGCTCCCAACACTGCGGGTGTGTGTTTCGCTATGCTTACGGGCAATACGCAATCTATTTCCGCCGACACTCTTACGGCTTTCCGCAACGGAGGGATAGCGCACATTTTCGCCGTTTCGGGTCTGCATATCGGCGTAATCTACGGCGCGCTTACGTTTATTTTTAAAAAGGCGGGCGTAAACCGCTTTGCGGGAGCGGCGGTAAAAGTTACATTGATTGCGCTATATGCGGGGGTGTGCGGCTTTTCTCCCTCTTCCGTCCGCGCGGTTATCGTCTGTTCGGTTTCCTCCGCGGCGGCGTGTTGCCGAAGAAAATACGACGGACTCAACGCCCTTTCGCTTGCCGCGCTTGTACTGCTTGCAATCAACCCGCTTGACCTGTTCGACGCGGGTTTTTTGTTGTCGTTCGGGGGCGTGCTGGGCATAATTATGCTGGGCGGCGGCATAAGGCGAGCCTTATTCTTTCTGCCCAAAAAGCCGGGCGGGGCGCTTGCAACGGCAATATCCGTACAAATCGCCACGGCGCCAGCGTTGCTTACCTCTTTCGGAAAAGTGTCAGCCGTCGGGCTTTTATTAAACGTGGCGTTTATACCCGTTATTTCGGCTATATATGTGATTGTGTTCGTCTGCACGGCATTGGGCGCGCTCTTTCCCGCATTGGCTTCCGCCGTTCTGCCCTCGGTATGTCTGCCGTTGGAGTTTATAATAAATTTAGTAACCGCCGCGGGTTTTGATAACGCCGCGCTTACGGGCGATTTTTCCGATTGGCTGTTCGTACCGTTTATAATTATCGTTGCGGCGCTGTCGGGCAAATTCAATTTAAGGGCGCTTACGCGTGTTTCGGCTTGCTTCTTCTTTGCAACGCTGTTGCTTATTTATGCGGTTTCGCCCGTCGCCAACGCCCCTCGTTTTGCCTTTTACGGCGGTTATAGCGGCGGTTGCGCGTTAATCAACGCGGGAAGCGGCAACGTGCTTGTCGTTACCGACGACTACAAAGGCAGGGACAATTTTGCCGACCTCGATATACGGGCGGTAGTGGTAGCGGGAGGGGACGACAATCTTTCCGTACTGTCCTACCTCGGCATAAAGTTTGAAAGGGCGTACGTGCGCGGCGGCGCGGTACAAGTGCCTTGGTTCGGGGATATCCCCATAACTTACGCCGACGAATTCGAGTGTTCGGGCGTTAAATTTACATTCGGAGGCAACGCGCTTACCGCGCGGGCGAAAGGCGTAAGCGTGGCGGTTGTTTTAAGCCGCGGCGGTGAGTACGGGGCGGACTTGACTTCGGCGGACTTCAACCTTTATTGCAGAAATTCCGACGGGGCAATTCTGTTTAACGGCAACAAAAACTACGCGCTTAAAATTTGCGGTAAAATGACGTATATGTTTAATGGGCGGGGATATTATCCGTCTTTCGCCGTTCCGCACTGCGGCGGGAATTGAAAAAATTTATTGCGGTAGTTGCAATTGCTCAAAGTATGTGATAAAATAAAAAAGCCGTTTCCGCGTTCGCGCGGACGGGGAGGCTTTGACGAATGATTGAACTTAAACGAAAATATATCGATTGGGCTAACACCGCTAAAAATTTAAAACTTCTGCGGAGGGACAACATCAACCTGCGCAGATACGTGTGCAGTCAGCTGAATTACGATAAGGGCGAGTGCAGCGGCGAGTGCGAAACGTGCAGATTCGATATGGACGAAAGTATCAGCCAACTCGAACTTGCCAAAGTTTTTAACGTTTCCGAAAGTATGATTGTAAATTGGGAAAACAACAAGAGCCGCCCCCAGCTTGACGACTTGCTTTTTTACAGCCAGATTTGCGGGCTTGACCTTTACGACGTAGTCGTGTTTTGCGAATAATTGAAAAACTTTAACTTGCAACCCGCTTTAAGGAGCGGGTTGTTTCTATTCTGTGCCGAAAAGCGAGTTGGGGGTAACGCCGAATTTTTCGTAAATAAGCATAATGCTGTCGTAGCTCGGCTTCTTGATGCCCAAAAGCCATTGGCTATTGTAGTCTGGTTTACGCCGAGCGCGTCGGCAAGCTTTTGTTGGCTAAGCCCATTGCCTTAACGAGTGGTTTGGCAGAAGCGCGGAAACTTTCGGCGAGGAAGATTGGCTCGGCAACGTAAAGGTAACTACTAAAATGGAGAGCCGCGGCGTGTTCTTTTCCACGCTCGGCGGCAGTGCGGTTATAGCCGTAGTCATTGTAGCCGCCAATTTTTGATTTTCGACGGCAGGCACGGAATAGCCGTGGGAGTGGTCGGGTGTCTGGCGTTTTTGTGGTCGGCAATACTATTTTACAAATACGTAAGACCTTTCCGCAGGCGCAAAAAAAACCGTAAAGATTATTATTGAAAAACAAAAAATAAAAGGCGCGGATACGTTCCGAGCCTTTTACTTGCGCTTTTTGCCGTAAAAGTGTTGACAAGAGTAAAAATAAGTTCTACAATAATTTTGTTGACGCGTCAACAAAAAGGTTATGCATATGGACAGATTCAGTAAATTTACCATTCTTGTAAACAGAATAGTAAGAAACATTCACAGAATTAAGAGCGACGAAACTTCCAAGCTCGGGTTAAAGGGTCCGCACGTATCCTGTCTGTACTACCTGTACAGGGCGCAAAAGCCGCTTACGGCAAGGGAGCTTTGCGACGTGTGCGACGAGGACAAGGCGGCAATTTCGCGCGCGGTGGACTATCTGGGCAAAGAGGGGTACGTAAGTTGCGACGGCTCGGCGCAGAAGAGATACAAGAGCCCCATTTCTCTTACCCCCAAGGGCGAGGAGGCGGGAATATTCCTTGCGGAGCGGGTAGACTGTATTCTTGCCGAAGCCAGCGCGGGGCTGACTGACGAGAAGAGGGGCGTTTTTTACGAGTGCCTCGACCTCATATCGGCAAATCTTCAAAATATATGCGACGGGACGGTGGAAAAAAATGGCGGTTAAACTTTTGGTCGATTCCGCTTCGGATATTGATTTGTCGGAAGCCAAAGAACTCGGCGCGGAGCTCTTGTCTATGCGCATTACTTTCGAGGACGGCGAGTACCTCGACGGCGTGGACCTCTCGCGCACAAGATTTTTCGAAAAGCTTATAGAGAGCGCGGAACTGCCCCGCACAAGCCAAATCAACCCCTTCGAATTCGAGCAGGCGTTTGAAAAATTGACCGCCGACGGCAACGAAGTCGTGGCTATAACCATATCGTCCAAGCTTTCGGGCACGTATAAATCGGCTTTGCAGGCGGCGGAAAAATTCGGCGGCAGGGTGCGCGTGGTTGACAGCTTAAACGCCAGCACGGGCGAAAGGCTGTTGTTCTTGCGGGCGGTGCAGTTGCAGGGCGAGGGCAAGACGGCGGAGGAAATCGCCGCCGAGCTGGATAGCTGTAAGCACAGAATTTGTCTGCTTGCCGTGCTGGATACGCTCGTCTACCTGAGAAAGGGGGGCAGAATTTCCTCGCTTACGGCGTTTGCGGGCGAAATGCTTTCCATTAAGCCCGTAATCGGCATAGTCGACGGCGAGGTGAAAATGGCGGGCAAGGCGCTCGGCTCCAAAAAGAGCAACAACCTGCTTACCAAGTTGATAAAGGAAAAGGGCGTAGACTTTTCTATGCCGTTCGGCGTTATGTGGTCGGGCGCGGACGACGCTATGCTTAAAAAGTATATAGAGGACAGCAGAATACTGTGGGCGGACTATACCCGAAGCCTGCCCGCGTATATGATAGGAAGCACCATAGGCGCTCACATAGGTCCGGGCGCGATAGGCGTGGCTTTCTTTTCCGAAAATAAGTAAACAGAATATAAAAAATTTAGCCGCCCGCCGAAACTTCGGCGGG